>Ga0268265_10000072_pt1 | contig 130716 bp, 117 predicted proteins | sample KBSSwiS52_FD_190355 | JGI IMG/M metagenome (GOLD analysis project Ga0268265, IMG submission 190355) | Switchgrass rhizosphere microbial communities from Kellogg Biological Station, Michigan, USA - KBS Switchgrass S5-2 (SPAdes) (version 2) | ecosystem: Host-associated > Plants > Roots >... | reverse complement strand
CTCGCGCGCGGTGCGTCGCGCGAAGACTTCACGCAGTGGCAAGCCGCCTTCGACGGCGAAGCAGATTTCTCCAAGATGACGGTGCTCGCTTTCGGCGATGGCGTGCTGGATCGCATCGAGCGTCGCGGACGGAAAGTGACGCTCGGCGCTCCTCTGCGAAAAAAGATGATTCAGCCAGCGCATGTCGCGGTCCTCACCAGCTGCCCGAAGCGCCGCCGCCGGCGGACATTCCGCCGCCGCCGCTGAAGCCGCCACCACCGAATCCACCACCGCCACCGCCGCCGAAACCACCGCCGCCCCAGCCGCCCCAGCCGCCGCGGTTGGCGAATCCACCGCCGCCGCCGCCGAAGAGTCCGAGAACGAGGCCAAATACGCCAAGGCCAATGCCGAGCGGCACCAGGCCGCTGACGAGCCAGCCGACCGCGCCGCTCGCAAGTCCGACGAGGCCCGCGCGCGGCGGCGTGGGCAGGCGTCCGAACATCGTGCGTGCCCAAAGGCCGACGAAGAAGGCCCAGATCATCGCGTTGAACACGTTGCCGCGCGGGCGATGGTCGCGATCGTCGGTCAACGGCGGCGGCAGCGGCTCGCCGTCGACGAGCTTGGTCAACGCACCGGTCGCATCGTGGATGCCGCCGAAATAATCGCCGGCGCGAAAGCGCGGCGTGATGTATTCGCGGATGATGCGCGCCGCGGCGGCGTCGGGTATCGCGCCTTCGAGGCCGCGCGCGACTTCGATGCGCACGCGACGATCGTCCTTCGCGACGATCAAGAGCGCGCCGTCATCGATGTTCTTGCGGCCGAGCTTCCATTGATCGAACACGCGGATCGCGTATTGCGCGATGTCTTCGGGCGACGTGGTCGGCACGACGAGAACGCCGATCTGCGAGCCCTTGCGCTGCTCGAGCGCGGCGAGCTCGCTTTCGAGCGTCTGTTTCTGCTGCGCGTCGAGCGTGCCTGTGAGATCGGTGACGCGCGCGGTCAGCGGCGGGATCGGTTGCAGATCGCCTTCGGCGGCGATCGCGGCGATTGCCACGAGACAACCGAAAACCCACATCGCCGTCATCCCGGCGAAAGCCGGGATCCATTTTCGCTTTCGGCTTCCAAAGCGCATGGATTCCGGCTTTCGCCGGAATGACGGCCAACCGGCGTCGCGCGCGCCGTTCACTACGGATGCTGCGGCTCGGGCTGCGCCGGTTGCGGCTGCTGTGCCGGCTGCGCCGGCTTGTTGAAGTCGACCGTCGGCGCCGTCGAGATCGCCTTCTCGTTCTCGACCGAGAAGTTCGCCTTCTGCTTGTAGCCGAAGATCATCGCGGTGAGGTTCTGCGGGAAGCTCCGGATCAGGACGTTGTAATCCTGCACGGTCTGAATGTAGCGGTTGCGCGCGACGGCGATACGGTTTTCAGTACCTTCGAGCTGCGCCTGCAGGTTCTGGAACAGGCCGTCCGCCTTGAGGTTCGGATAGTTCTCGCTGACGGCCATCAGGCGCGTCAACGCGCTGGATAGCTCGCCCTGCGCGGCCTGGAATTTCGCGATCGCGGCGGGATCGTCGAGCATGTCCGGCGTGATCTTGAGCGTGCCCACCTGGGCGCGCGCCTCGGTCACTTTGGTAAAGACTTCCTCTTCGTGTGCTGCGTAGCCTTTGACGGTGTTGACGAGATTCGGCACCAGATCGGCGCGGCGCTGGTATTGGTTCAACACTTCCGACCAGGCCGCCTTGACGCCTTCGTCCTTCTGCTGGATCGCGTTGTAGCCGCAGCCGGACAGAAGGCCGATCAGGACGAGCACGAATGCGATGCGTAGATAGTGCATGGAAGTCCCTCCTCGCTTCGGACGTTCACACTGTGGCGACGGACGGCCCCGCACGCAAGTCCGGCCTCACCAACTGTCGGACGCGCCGCCGCCCCCGGAGCTGCCGCCGCCTCCGCTGAAACCGCCGCCGGAGCTTCCGGAACTGCTCGAACCCGAGTCGCTCGAACCTCCGCCGGACGACCAGCCGCCGCCTCCGCCGCGACGGCCGCGCGAAGGCGGCCCCTTGGACAAGCCGGCGATCGCCGAGAGGCTGCTGCCTGCGGCGAGCCCACCGAGCGCGGCCATCGGATGACGGAACAGGATCGCGATCGGCACCGCGTTGATCGCGCCAAATGCGAATGTGCGATAGCGCTCGGGTATTCTTTCGATCGAGGCGCGATACACACGCCGTTGTCCGAAAATCAGGAGGACGATGACGCCGAGCACGCCGCCGAACAGGATCCCGACGATGAACTGCACGGGGCTCCACCAGGGCTCGGGGATCGGGTGATAGGACGGCGCTTGCGCCTGCGGTTGCGGCGCGGGCAGCGGCTCGTCGTCGATGAGTCGTGTCAGCATCTCGACGCCGGCCGCGATGCCGCCGCCGAAATCTCCGGCGCGGAATTTCGGCGACATGTAGTCGTGCGCGATGCGTTTCGCCGCGACGTCAGGGATTGCGCCTTCGAGGCCGTAGGCGACTTCGATGCGTACGTGATGATCGTTCTTCGCGACGACGATCAAGACACCGTCGTCGACACCTTTGCGGCCGAGCTTCCACTGATCATAGACGCGCGTCGCGTACTGCTCGATCGTCTCCGGTGACGTCGTCGCCACCATCAGCACGGCGATCTGCGAGCCCTTGCGTTGCTCGAGCGCGGCGAGGCTCGATGTGATCGAGGATATCTGCTGCACGGTCAGCGTATGCGTCGTGTCGGTCACGCGCGTCGTCAACGCGGGAATCGGCGCGAGATCACCGTCGGCTGCGAACGCGAGATGCGCCAGCGCGGCGAGGACGATCGTGATCAGCAAAGCGAGCCTTCCCGCCATCCGCCCTCCCCGGCCGATGCGCCTTCGCTATTTAGAGAGCTCCGCCATGCGCTCGCGGCGCTGCCGTCTTCGCCGCTTCGCAAGAAGATTGAGCGATTCGACCGCCGCCGAGAACGCCATCGCGAAATAGAGATAGCCGCGCGCGATGTGCACGCCGAGCCCGTCGCAGATCAACGCGACGCCGACCAGGATGATGAACGCGAGCGCGAGCATCTTGATGGTCGGATTGCGATCGATGAATTCGCCAATTGGATCGGCAACGAAAATCATCACCAAGACTGCGAGGATGATCGCGGCCACCATCACCGGCAAGATGTTGACCATGCCGACCGCAGTGATCACCGAATCGAGCGAGAACACGATGTCGATCAGCGCGATCTGCGCGATGACGAGCCCGAAGCTTGCCGAGGCGCGTTTGCCATCGGTCTCCTGAGCCTCGTCGCTGATCGCATCGAGAATCTCCATGATGCCCTTGACGACCAGGAAGATGCCGCCGCCGATCAGGACAAGATCGCGGATCGAGATGACCTGGCCGAAGAGATGGAAGAGCCCGGACGAGCGATCGTCCATGCGCGCCAAGTGTGCGAGCGACACCAGCAGCAGGATGCGCGTCACGCACGCGAACGCGAGGCCGATGCGACGCGCGCTCGAGCGACGTTCCTGCGCCAGCTTGCTGACCGCGATCGAGATGAAGACGAGATTGTCGACGCCGAGCACGATCTCGAGCGTCGACAACGTCAGCAGCGCGATCCAGGCTTGCGGGTCGGAAAGAAAATCCAAGCGCGAAACGCTCCGTCAGCCCGAAAGGTGCGCCGAGAGTATCAGCGTCCAGCACAACAGAACGTTGAACATCAGCAACAGCACGGCGGCCGAGCCCATGTCCTTGGCGCGTCCGGCGAGCTCATGGAATTCGGGGCTGGCCTTGTCGACGATCGCTTCGATCGCGGAATTGAGGAGCTCGGCGGCGAGAACCAGCACGAGGCTTCCGCACAGGATCGCCTTCTCGATCGGCCCCACGCCGAGCCAGAGCCCGAGCGGAAAAAAGATAACGAAGAGATAGCCTTCGAGTCGGAACGAAGCTTCGTGCCGCCACGCAGCACGCAGGCCCTTCATCGACCACTGGAAAGCACGCCAGATCTGGCGCGGACCGCGCGGTTCGGTGCTCGGCATCGGTCGGTGCGCCTCAGGCCGCCGCCGCGGTGGTCGCGGCGTGGCCGCGCCAGGCGATGTCGAGCTCCTTGGCGGCCTTGACGTCGTCGAGTCGGCGCACCGGCGTCGTGATCGGCGCGTCCTTCATCGCCTGCGGATTGTCCGCGGCGAGCTTGAGCAGCGCGCCCATCACCTCGACGAACTCGTCGAGCGTTTCCTTGCTCTCGGTTTCGGTCGGTTCGATCAGGAGGCACTCGGGAACCAGCAGCGGGAAATAGTTCGTCGGCGCATGGATGCCGTGATCGAGGAGGCTCTTCGAGAAATCGAGCGCGGTGACGCCGTTCGCCTTTTTCTGTTTTGCGACCGTGACGATGAACTCGTGGCTCGCGCGACGCTTCGGATACGCCAGATCGAATCCCTTCTCGGCGAGACGCGCGGCGAGATAGTTCGCGTTGAGCGTTGCGTATTCGGCAACGCGACGCATGCCCTCGCGGCCGAGCAAGCGCGCGTAGATGTACGCGCGCAGCAGCACGCCGGCATTGCCTGCGAACGTCGTCAGACGGCCGATCGACTGCGGACGATCTTTCTTGCGCACCCAGCCGAACGAGCCGTCGGCGCGCTTTTCGATCATCGGAACCGGCAGGAAGGGCTTGAGCCGTTCCGAAACGCCGACCGCACCCGCGCCCGGACCGCCGCCGCCGTGCGGCGTCGAGAAGGTCTTGTGCAAGTTCATGTGGATCGCATCGAACCCCATGTCGCCCGGGCGCACCTTGCCGAGGATCGCGTTGAGATTCGCGCCGTCGTAATAGAGAAGGCCGCCGGCCTCGTGCACGAGGCGCGCGATCTCTACGATGCGCCGCTCGAACACGCCGATCGTCGACGGATTGGTGAGCATGATGCCGGCCGTTTTCGGGCCGAGCACTTTCTTCAAGGCTTCGAGGTCAATGTCGCCGTCGCTCTTGGTCGGAATCTCGCGCACCGTGCAACCGCACATCGAAGCCGTCGCGGGATTGGTGCCGTGTGCGGCGTCGGGCACGATGATCTCGGTGCGCTCGTTGTCGCCGCGGTGGCGGTGATAGGCCATGATCATCGCGACGCCGGCGAGCTCGCCCTGCGCGCCCGCCATCGGCGCCAGAGACACGCCGCCCTTCATGCCGGTGACGTCGGCGAGAATTTCCTGCAGATCGTGCATGCACGAGAGAAACCCCTGCGACAGCGATTCCGGCGCATACGGATGGCGCGCCAGGAAACCGTCCAGCATCGCCAGCGAATTGCAGGCGCGCGGGTTGTATTTCATCGTGCACGAGCCCAGCGGATAGAACTGCGTGTCGATCGAGAAGTTCTTGCGCGAAAGATTCGTGTAGTGGCGCAGCGCCTGCAGCTCGGACACTTCGGGCAGGCCGATCGGCGTCGTGCGGCGGAACTTCTCGGGCAGGTCGCCCGGCACCTTCGTATCGGCGGAAAGCTGCGCGGCCGCGGCGCGGCCGGGCTGGGAAATCTCGAAGATCAGCATGGAGGGGTAAGGGTGGAAAATGGGCGCGCTATGATGCCATAAAGCCGCGCCCGCTCCCGACGCCGGCATGACGGATGTCAGCTGCCGGCGGTCGCGATTCGTGGCAGATTCCGACCCTTCGCAAGAAGGGCCGCGCATGAATCGACGACTTCTGCTGTGGGCTGCCGCGATCGCGGCGATCGCGATGCTGCTGGGTTTCGCCGGCCTCGACCGTCCGCTCGCCGAATGGATTCATTCGAGCGGCCTGGAGCAGGCTCGGTTTTTCGCCTGGGGGCTGATCGCGCTGGATACGATCACAGCGATGGGGCTCTGGATCTGGCTCCTGGGCTGCGTCGCGCTCGCGGTCGGGCTGATCGTCATCTTCGTGCGCCGAACCTCGCGCATCGGCTATGCGCTCGTCGCCGGGGCGCTCGTGCAGCTCGCGACGATCGCGACGATGATTCTCGGCAAGGATCATTTCGGGCGCATCCGCCCGCAGTTCGTGCTGGAATCCGGCGACTGGGCGCACGTCTGGTTCGCCGGCGGCAATTCGTTTCCGTCGGGACATTCGGCGTTCTATTTCGGACTGTTCCTGCCGCTCGCGGCGGCATGTCCGATCCGCTGGTTGCGCGTGTTGCTGATCGCGATACCGATGTACGTGGTGCTCGCGCGCATCGATCTCGCCAAGCATTTTCTTTCCGACGTTTCGGCATCGGCGCTGATCGCGTCGATCTACGCGCTGATCGCCGCGACGCTCGTTCGACGCTGGCTGCCGGCGCCTGCGCGCAACTGACTTCGATTCTCCTTTCCGATTCCGCAATCCGGAGCTCGCGATGGACCAGTGGTTCTTCAGTTACAACGGACAGCAGATGGGCCCGCTCGATCAAGCGGCCGCGGTCGCGCAGGCACAGCGCAATCCGAACGGTTTCGCCTGGCGCGAAGGCTTTGCCGAGTGGAAGCCGATCAACCAGGTGAACGAGCTCGCCGCGGCTGCGGGCAGCAGCGTGATCCCCGCCTCCGCTCCGCCGCCGCCCGGCGGTGCGCGGCGTTCGGACGAAGTCGACTACAAGATCGTCGGCAACGACATGCAGTTCGTCGAGATCGAGCTCGATCCCGGCGAGAGCGTCGTCGCCGAAGCCGGCGCGCTGATGTACAAGGATGCCGCGGTCGAGCTCGAGACCGTGTTCGGCGATTCCTCGTACGCAGGACAGAGCGGCGGCTTGATGGACAAGCTCCTATCCGCGGGCAAGCGCGTCATCACCGGCGAAGGGCTCTTCACGACGCTCTTCACGCACAAGGGCGCCAGCGGCAAGGCGCACGCGGCGTTCGCGGCGCCGTATCCCGGCACGATCCACGCGATGCGCCTCACCGACTATGGCGGTCGCATCATCTGCCAGAAGGACAGCTTCCTCTGCGGCGCGCGCGGCGTGCAGCTCGGCATCTTCTTCCAGCGCAAGATCCTGACCGGTCTTTTCGGCGGCGAGGGCTTCATTATGGAGAAGCTCGAAGGCGACGGACTCGTCTTCGTGCACGCCGGCGGCACCGTCGTCGAGCGCGAGCTCGCACCCGGCGAGCGCATCGATGTCGACACCGGCTGCGTCGTCGCGTTCGCCGGCAACATCGATTTCGACGTGCGCGCGGTCGGCGGCATCAAGAGCATGCTGTTCGGCGGCGAAGGCGTGTTCCTCGCAACGCTGACCGGCCCGGGCAAGGTCTGGCTGCAATCGCTGCCGTTCTCGCGCCTCGCCGGGCGCATGCTGGCCTCGGCGCCGCAGCGCGGCGGGCACCGCGACGAAGGCTCGGTGCTGGGTGGGCTCGGGAATATTCTATCGGGCGATCGGACGTTCTGAGCGGATCGAATCCCGTCGTCCCGGGGAAAGCCGGATCCATTTTCAGCTTTGCGCGGTAAGCAAAATGGTCCCGGCTTTCGCCGGGACGACGCCGACAGGTCGAGGAGCGCTTGGCGGGCGCGCTTGTGCGTCCGCACACGCGCACCGTCGCGGCATGCGCTACGCTGCGCCGGTTTCCAGACCTTCGCCGGATCCCTCTCAATGAACGCTCAACCTGCCCGAGTCAGCCAAACCCGCTCGTTCTCCACCATCTTCCTGATCGAACTGTGGGAACGGTTCGGCTACTACGGCATGGCGGCCATCCTCGTCCTGTTCATGGTCGAAAAGATCGGCTTCGAGGACTCGAGGGCGAATCTGGTCTGGGGCGCTTTCACGGGTCTGGTCTACGCGGCTCCGGCGATCGGCGGCTGGATCGGCGACCACGTGCTCGGCACGCGGCGCACGATGCCGATTGGAGCGGCGATCCTCGCGATCGGCTATCTGATGTTGTCGATCCCGAGCGAGAACCTGTATTTCCTCTACGCGTCGATGGGCGTCATCGTCGTCGGCAACGGCCTCTTCAAGGCCAACGCGGCGAACATGGTCCGCCGCATCTACGAAGGCGACGACGCCAAGATCGACAGCGCGTTCACGCTGTACTACATGGCCGTCAACGTCGGCTCGACCGTGTCGATGCTGCTGACCCCGTGGATCAAGGATCGCTGGGGCTGGCACGCTGGCTTCACGGTCTGCTGCGCCGGCCTCTTGCTCGGCCTCGTCAACTACCTCCTCATGATCCGCACGTTGAACGGCATCGGCTCGGCCGTCGACGAGAAGCCGGTGCGCTGGGATCGCCTGGCGATGGTGCTCGGCGTCGGCTTCGTCTGCGTGTTCGCCGTCGCGTTCGTCGTGCAGCACAAGGACGTCACCGACTTGGTGATGTTCGTCGCCGGCCTCATCGTGCTCTTCATCTTCGGCTTCATGATCACGACGGGATCGAGCGGCGAGCGCGCCGGTCTCCTCGCCGCGCTGGTGCTGATGGTCGAGACACTCCTTTTCTTCATCTTCTACGGCCAGATGTCGACGTCGCTCACGCTCTTCGCGCTGCGCAATGTCGATCTCGACCAGCATCTCTTCGGCGCGACGCTGTGGACCTGGTCGCCCGGCCAGTACCAGGCGCTGAATCCGATCTGGATCATGCTGCTTTCGCCGATCCTGGCCTGGGCGTACACGCATTTCGGCAAGACCGGCCGCGACCTTCCGATCGCGGCGAAGTTCGCACTCGGCTTCGTGGTCGTCGCGCTCGGCTTCTTCATCTTCGGCATCTCCGGCGCGACTGCGGTCGATGGCAAGGTGTCGTCCTGGTACATGATCTGGGGCTACGGCTTCTATTCGCTGGGCGAGCTCCTCGTCAGCGGCCTCGGCCTTGCGGTGATGGCGCGCTATGTGCCAGCGCGCATGGGTGGCTTCATGATGGGCGCGTACTTCGTCGCGACCGGCATCTCGCAGTACGTCGCCAGCATCGTCGCGAACTTTGCGAGCATCCCGGAGAATCTCACCGATCCGCTCGAGAGCCTTTCGATCTACACGCGCCTCTTCAACAACCTCGGCTTCCTCGCGGTTGGCGGCACCGTCCTCGCGTTCATCCTGCTGCCGCTGATGAAGAAGCTCTCGGCGACGCACAGCGCCCAGGAAGACGTCGAGCATTCCGGCGCCGCCGGCTTGCGGACCGTCACGGCAGAGGAGTGATCGAGGCCGGGGACGAAAGCGCGATCCCGAGCCTGGCCGTATATCGGGTTCGTCTGCGCCCCGGGCCGCGGTTCGCCGCCTCGCGCCACGTAAATCTATGCAAAGGCGCGCAAGCGCCTGAAAAGACGCGATTCCCGCCCCTATCTTGGGCGGTATGCTTGCTTACATGAGCCGCAATCGCATCCTTTTGGCCGACGACGATCAGGAGCTCGCGCAGCTGTTGCGCGACTTCCTGGCGCGCGAAGGTTTCGACGTCGTGCTCGCCCACGACGCCGATTCGGCGATCGAAGCGGCGCGCGCCGAGACGTTCGACGCGCTCGTGCTCGACGTCATGATGCCGGGCCGGTCCGGCCTCGACGTGTTGCGCGAGCTGCGCCGTGAAGCGGCGACGCCGGTCCTGATGCTGACCGCGCTCGGCGAAGATATCGACCGCATCCTCGGTCTTGAGCTCGGCGCCGACGACTACATTCCGAAACCCTGCAATCCGCGCGAGCTCGCGGCGCGCCTTCGCGCCGTGCTGCGCCGCGCGCGCGGCGAAGGCGGCGAGGCGCTCACCGATCTTCGCAACGGACCGATCTGGCTGCGCGCGTCCTCGCGCAGCGTTACCGTCGACGACAAGCCTGTCGCATTGACCGCGACCGAGTTCGACCTTCTCGCGCTGCTGCTGCGCGAAGCCGGTCGCGTCGTCAGCAAGGAACGCATTTCTCAGAGCGTGCTCGGCCGCCCGCTCGGTCCGTTCGATCGCTCGATCGACGTGCACGTATCGAACCTGCGCCGCAAACTCGGCACCGCCAACGACGGCACTTCGCCGATCACCACGATCCACCGCAGCGGGTATCTCTTTCGCCAGCTGAGCGACGCGGCATGACCGCCGCGCAAGATGCCGGCGCTCCTTCTCCCGAGCGGAGAAGGAGGAAGACGTGATGCGCCGCCTCTTCTGGCGCATCTTCGCCGCGTTCTGGATCGCGACTGTCGTCGTGCTGTTCGCGTTCGCGTGGATCACGACGAGCAACTTCGAGACCGAACAGATTCCGGGCCTCGGCATGACGCGCCTGCAGGCGGCGATGGACGATCTGATTTCGCGCACGTCGCGGGCGCTGCGCCACGACGGCGAAGGCAAGGCGCGCGAATGGCTCGCGTCGACGGCGGGCTTCGGGCCGATCGCGATCTACGTCTTCGCCGACGACGGTGCCGAAATGCTCGGCCGCTCGCCGCCGGACGCGATCCGCAATCTCGCCAACGAAGTCATAGGCGAAGCGATGCAGGTCGCCGACGACAGCCCGCTGACCTCGCAAGGTTCCGAGCGCCTGCGCGCACGCGCGATCCGCACGCGCGAAGGACGCATCTACGGCGCGGTCGCCGCGCTCGAAGGCAATTTCCTGACGCGCCTCATCTCGCGCCGCCCGAAGACGTTCTGGACCAACATCGGCGTCGCGATGGTGATCAGCGCGCTCTTCAGCCTGCTCCTCGCGGGCTACGTTTCCGCGCCGCTGACGCGCATCCGCGACAGCACGCGCCGCTTCGCCGAAGGCGACCTGGATGCGCGCGTCGGCGAGCTTCGTTTCGGTCGCAGCGCCGAGATCACCGCGCTCGCCGCCGAATTCGACGACATGGCCGCGCGCATCAAGGCGCTGATCGAAAGCCATCGCCGCCTCGTGCGCGACGTGTCGCACGAGCTGCGCTCGCCGCTGGCGCGACTTCGCGTCGCGCTCGAGCTGGCGCGCGACGGCGACAACGCGCAGGTGCAAGCGTCGCTCGATCGCATCGAAAGCGAATCGGCACGCCTCGAGGCGATGCTGTCGCAGGCGCTGGAGCTCTCGCGCCTGGAAACGCAGCAGAAAGCGGCGCAGGACACCGTCGCGCTCGATCAGCTGCTCGAAGACGTGATCACCAACGCCGACTACGAAGGCGCGCCGCGCGGACGCAAGGTCGTGCTCGCCGATTGCGAGCGGCAATTGATGATCGGCTCGCACGACGCGCTCTACAGCGCGTTCGAGAACGTCATCCGCAACGCGCTCGCGTACACGCAGGACGGCACGACCGTCACCGTGCGCCTGCTGCGCGATCCGCGCGATGCGCGCGACGCGAAGAACGCGCTCATCCTCGTGCGTGATCACGGACCCGGCGTGCCGGATGCCGAGCTCGCGCGCATTTTCGAGCCGTTCTATCGCACCGACGCGGCGCGCACGCGCGGCAGCGGCGGCACTGGACTTGGCCTTGCGATCGCGCGGCGCGCGGTCGAGCGGCACGGCGGAACGATCGTCGCGCGCAACGCCGAAGAAGGCGGACTCGAAGTTTCGATCCGTCTGCCGGTGCTGTTCGGAGCTGCGGCGCAGGAACGCGCCTGACGGTTTGCAGCGTCGCCAGCCGCGCGGCACGTGAAGATTTTCGAACGCGAGGGACACGAAGAACACGGAGCAAGCAACAAGGAGTTCTCAGGGCGCTCCCTGCTTTCCCTTCGTGTTCTTCGTGTCCTTCGTCGTGGGCTCGAGTTGGCTTCGGTTCGCGCTCCTCTTCGGGTTCCGGCTCTCGATTCCGGTTCCCGCCCGCAACGTGGCTGGAAGGTCTTATAGTCGCCGCCGCAACCGATGAACGCACCGACGATCCATCGCTCCGGATTCCACAACGCACGCGAGCTCACTTGGACGCTCGCGTGGCTGCGCCTGTGCGCCGTCGCGGGACAAGCCCTCACCGTCGCCGTCGTCGCGTTCGGAATGCATCTGCCGATACCCGTCGCCGAGCTCGCGTTCGGCATCGGTGCGCTGCTCGCGTTCGCGCTGCTCGTTTTCTGGCGTCTCAGGCGCAGCTGGCCGGTCACGTCGCCCGAAGCGGTCGCGCACATCGCGGTCGACATCGCGGCGCTGAGCTGGCTTCTCTATCTCACCGGCGGCGCGACCAATCCGTTCGTCTCGCTGCTGGTGCTGCCGATCACGCTCGCCGCCGCGGCGCTGCCGCTGCGCGATGTGGCGATCGTCGCACTGCTCGCGGCGATCTGCTATCTCGCGCTGATTCCGTGGCACGTTCCTCTGCTGCACGCGCAAGGCAGCGACGATTTCAATCTGCACGTGATCGGCATGGCGATCAATTTCGTCGTCATGGCCGCGGCGCTGTCGTTCTTCGTGACGCGACTCGCGCGCCTCTTGCGCGTACGCGAAAGCGAGATCCAGCGCGAGCGCGAGCGAGCGCTTCGCGACGAAGGCATTCTCGCGATCGCCACGCAAGCCGCCGGTGCCGCGCACGAGCTCAACACGCCGCTCTCGACGATGCGCACGCTCCTCGCGGAGCTCAAGCGCGAACACGCGAACGAGCACGCGCTCGCCGACGATCTCGCGCTCCTCGCCGGGCAAGCCGAACGCTGCCGCGACATCCTGCGCGAACTCGTCGCGGTCGGCAGCCGCCAGCTGTCCGGCACGCCGCAGCGTCTCGCGCTGTCCGATTTCGTGCACGACTGCGAAGCGCGCTTCCATCTGCTGCGTCCCGAAATCGATCTCGCGATCGCGATCGAGGACGACGCCGGCGAGCGCGCGATCGAAGCCGAGCCGAGCCTGCATCACGCGCTGATCAATCTCTTGAGCAACGCCGCCGACGCTTCGCTCGCGGCCGGACGCGATCGCGTAGAGCTTCGCGTCGCAGCCAACGCCAAGCAAGCCGAGTTCGGCGTGCGCGATTTCGGCGCCGGAACGGGCGCCGCGCTGTCCGCGCGCTCGGCGTTCCAGTCGAACAAGCGCGACGGCCTGGGCCTCGGGCTGGCGCTTGCGCTTGCCACGGCCGAGCGCATGGGCGGCGAGCTCAGCGCCGAGGTCGCGCCCGACGGCGGGCTGCTGCAACGCCTGCGGATCCCATTGCGCGGACGCGGCACTCACGCGCAAGGCCGCACTTAAGCGAAAATCGCGACTCCTCCGTGGAGACGCGCATGAACGAGACCGCCCAAACGCCCGAGCGCATCGTCCTGATCGACGACGACGAAGTGTTCGTGCGCGTGCTCGCGCGTGCACTCGCGGCGCGCGGATTCGCGGTATCGACCGCGCACGATCGCGCCAGCGCGCTCGCGGCCGTGCGCGAAACGCAGCCCGAGCACGCGGTGCTCGATCTCAAGCTCGGCGACGAGAACGGCCTCGCGCTGATCCCGGAGCTGCTCGAAGCACAACCGCGGCTGCGCATCCTCCTGCTCACCGGGTATGCGTCGATCGCGACCGCGGTCGAGGCGATCAAGCGCGGCGCGCGCGACTATCTGGCCAAGCCGGTCGATGCCGACCAGGTTGCGCAGGCGCTCCGCGGCGGCGGCGGCGGACACGCCGAAGAGGAAACCCAGACTTCGTTCGCGGCGCCGCCGCTGAAACGGCTCGAATGGGAGCACATCCAGCGCGTGCTGGCCGAGTGCGAAGGCAACATCTCGGAAACCGCACGTCGGCTCGGTCTGCATCGGCGCACGCTGCAGCGCAAGCTCTCCAAGCGTCCCGTTCGCGAATCGGGCGGCCAGGGTTGAAGGCGGTGCGCATCGCGGCCGGCGTCGGCTGAGGGAAATACCTCACGAATTCGCTTCGAGCGGACGCTAGGATGGGGAAAGTTTCGCGCGAATGCCCTCGCCCTGCCCTCTCGCTCTAGTGGGAGAGGGGAATTTGAGCGCGTCACTTTGCCTCGCAGCGATTCGATGGACGGCCTCGCATACTCGACCGGATGACGATTCGAAGATTCCAGCAGCGCACCCTCGGGTGGATGGCGGTCGTCGCCATCCTGCTGCTTTCGATCGTCCCCACGGTGTCGCAGCTCGTCGCGGTGCATTCACCGCATTCGGGCCACGCGCATCACGCCGCGAGCCACGCGGCGCATGTCGGTCACTACGGACACGATCTCGCCGGCCAGGATCGCGACGACGATTGCTGGCGCAAGTGCGGCTACTGCGATTTCCTGGTCCACGCGCCGGCGCTCGGCACGATTGCGTACGTTCCCGCGTTCGCGCCGTCGGCGGCGCCGATTCCCGTCGACCGCAGCATCGATCAGCCGAAATATTCCAAGCATTTCCAGGCCGCGCAACCTCGCGGTCCACCCGCCGTCCTCGCCTGAGCTTAAGCAAACCTATTTTTGCGGACCTGCTTCGACGCTCCGGTCCGCTCGCTTTGCGTGCGAGGAAACATCATGAATCCGCTTCACGTTCGACGCGCCGTCGCCGGCGCGCTGCTCCTTGCCACACCGTTCGCCAACGCCTGCGATCTGTGCTCGGTGTACACCGCCGGCATGGCGCACGGCGAAACTTCCGGCTGGTTCGCCGGAATCTCCGAGCAATTCACGCGCTACGACGAATTGCGCGACGAAGGCCACACATTGCACGACGACAGCGGGCAGTATCTCGACAGCTTCATCACGCAGCTTTTCGTCGGCTACGGCGTCACCGATCGCCTCACGCTTCAGCTCAACGTTCCGTACATCCATCGCTCGTTCAAACGACCCGAAGACGGCGTCAACGAAAAAGGCACCGTGTCCGGCATCGGCGACATCACCGCGCTCGCGCAATACACGCTGCTGCGTCACGACGACGAAGACCAGACCTGGGTGTGGCGCGCACTCGGCGGCGTCAAGTTCGGAACCGGCAACAGCGACCGTTTGAAAGAAGAGCTCGACGAAGGCCACGCCGATGCGGAATCGATCGCCAAGCACGACGGCGACGATCACGACGGTGCGATCAGCGGCATCCACGGGCACGATCTCGCGCTCGGCTCAGGCTCGACCGATTTCCTCGTCGGCACATCCGCGTTCTATCGCAGCGGACGCTGGTTCGGCATCGGCGACGTGCAGTACGCGATACGCCGCACCGGCGACTTCGACTACCGCTTCGGCAACGATCTGCAATGGACGCTGTCCGCGGGCCGCTATCTCGTGCTCGAGCACGATCATTCGGTGTCGCTGCAGCTCAATCTTTCCGGCGAAGACAAGACTTACGACGATCTCGCCGGCGAGAAACTCGACGACACGCATTCGCGCGGCGTGTTCCTCGGGCCGCAGCTCGGTTTCACGTTCGGGCCGCGCTGGTCGCTGGAGCTGCGTGCCGAGGCGCCGATCGATACCGAGAACAGCTCGATCCAGACGACGGCGAGCTGGCGCGTGCGTGCGGCGTTCGTGGGCAGGTTTTAGCGCGCAGTCCTACTCTGTCATCCCGGCGAAAGCCGGGATGACAGAGGTATGCGCGACCAACTCGCGAGTCAATCCGGAAGGATCGCGACGTGCACCTTGCCGTCGCGATCGACCCAGCCGCGATACATGCCGTCGGTATTGAACGGCAGCGCGAAATTTCCGTCGGAGTCGAGCGCGATGACGCCGCCATCGCCGCCGAGCTTGGGGATGACATCCATGACGACGTCGTGTGCGGCTTTCGCGACCGGCTGCTTGGCGTATTCGACGCGCGCGCAGATGTCGTGCGCGGCGGTCGCGCGGATGTAGTACTCGCCCCAACCTGTTGCCGACACGGCGCAATGCGCATTCGCGTACGTGCCGGCGCCGATGATCGGCGAATCGCCGACGCGACCCCAGCGCTTGTTGGTCATGCCGCCGGTGGACGTCCCGGCAGCGAGGTGTCCTTCGCGATCCAGCGCGACGGCGCCGACGGTGCCGTAATGGATCGCGCGCCCGAGCGTCGAAGCCTGCTTCTTTTCTTCGGCTTTCAGCGCTTCCTGCAGCTGGCGCCAGCGCTCGTCGGTACGGAAATACGAGGGATCGACCAGCGTGACGCCGACGGTTTTCGCGAACGCTTCGGCGCCGTCGCCGGTCAGCATCACGTGCGGCGATTTTTCCATGACCGCGCGCGCGAGCAGGATCGGATTCCTGACGCGGTGCACTCCCGCGATCGCGCCGGCGCGCAACGTTGCACCGTCCATGATCGCGGCGTCGAGCTCGTTGACGCCTTCGTGCGTGAACACCGCGCCTTTGCCGGCGTTGAAGCGCGGCGAATCTTCGAGCACGACGATCGTCTTCTCGACCGCGTCGAGACTGCTCCCGCCGCTCTTGAGCAAGGCGTAGCCGGCGCCGAGTGCGGTTTCGAGATCGGCGCGGACTTCTTTTTCCTTTTCCGGCGTCAGGTCCTTGCGGATCACGCCGGCGCCGCCGTGCACGACGAGAACGGGCGTTGCTGCCATCGATGCGTTCCAGATCAGAAAAACCGCGACGAGAACCAGACTGCGGATGAGCACGATCGCTCCTTGCGACGATGGTCCGAAAGTATAGCCTCGCCTCCGACGCGGGTCTTATGCGCGTTGCGGTGCGGGAAAGATGACGCTGACGCGCGTGCCGACGCCTTGCTCGCTCGACATTGCGACTTCCCATCCGAAACGGTCGGCGAGTCGCTTGACGATCGTAAGGCCGATGCCGTGGCCGCTGCCGCGACCTTGCTCGCCGCGGAAGAACGACACGAACGCGCGCGCAAGCTCCTCGGCGCTCATTCCGACGCCAGTGTCGCTGACGACGACGCGATCCTCGCCGACCGCGACGGTGACGCTGCCCGATTCGGTGTATAGGCAGGCGTTGCGGATGAGGTTGCCGATCAGGATCGAGAACGCGCGCGGCGAGGAGCGCAGCGCAAAATCGCCGTGCTCTTCGAACACGAGCTTCACGGGTTTGCCTTCGCAAAGCGATTGCGCACGCTCGACTTCGTCACGCACGGCATCGATGACGCTGAATTGCTCTTCCGGCAAGCCGCTGTCGGATTCGCGCGCGAGGATGAGGAACGACTGGATCAGCGATTCCATGTCGCCGACCGCGCGCAGGATGCGATTCGCGGAGCGCTGTGCGAACGGCGGCACGTCGTCGTCGAGCAGCATGTCGGCGGAGGCCTTGATAACCGTCAGCGGCGTGCGCAGCTCGTGGCTCGCGTCGCGCGTGAACGCGCGTTCGCGCTCGACGAATTCCTCCAGGCGCGTGGCGAATCCGTGCAATGCGTAGGCAAGGCTTTCGACGTCGCCGTCGGCGCGCACCGGAAGATTCTGCGGCAAGAGCGCGTCGATATCCGGGCGTCTCGGATCCCACGCGCGCACGGTGTTGGCGAGCGCAATGACTGGCGAGAGCGCGCGGCGCGATGCGCGATAGGTCATCCAGGTCGTGAGATAGACGATCACGATGATGACCGCGCACAAGGCAACGCCGAAGATCAGCGCGAGCCGGTGCGTGCGCGCTTCGTTCAACGTGAGATACAACCGACCGAATCCGGAATCGGCGACGTAGGCGAGATCCGCCTGCGCGACGCCGGTGTGGTGATAGCCCGGATTCAAGCCGCGCAACGGCGCGGGAATGCCGCTTGCATCCGAGCCGGCACGTTCGAGATACCCGCGCACGAAATAATTGTCGGGCGGCGGCGCGGCGGGATCTTGCGCGAGGCGCCCGAAGTAGTAGTCGGCTTCGTGCAGCAGCACGCGCTTGACCAGGATGTTCTCGACGACGGTCGCCGCCGCATAGACGCCGATGACCGCCGCAAAACTTATCGCGGTCATCTGCAGGATGAACGCGACCCAGATCTTGCGGCGCAGGCCGCCGGCGTCCTGCATGCGTCAGGTTCCTGACTTGCAGCGCACCGGCGCGCGGCGCGCGGACTCAGGCACTGCTGCGCTCGCTCGCCACTTCCGTATCGAGATCGGCGAGCCGGTAGCCGGCACTGTGGATCGTGTGCAGGAGCTGGCGCGTGAACGGCTTGTCGATGACCTTGCGCAGGTTATAGAGATGACTGCGCAGCGTGTCCGAATCGGGCAACAGATCGCCCCAGACTTCGCGCTCAATGTCGCGCCGGCTGACAACGCGCGGCGATTCGCGCATCAGGATCGTCAAGAGCTTCACGCCGATCGGCGACAGCGGAAGATCCTTGCCGCCGCGCGTCACGCGCAGCGTCGCGGTATCCAGCACGAGATCGCCGACCTTCAATACTTCGGTCGAGACCTGTCTGCGGTCGCGACGGATCAGCGAGCGGATGCGCGCTTCGAGCTCGCGGATCTCGAACGGCTTGACGAGGTAATCGTCGGCGCCGGCGTCGAGGCCGACGAGCTTGTCTTCGACGGTGTCGCGCGCGGTCAGCATCAGCACCGGCGTCGCCAGCTTGGCTTCGTTGCGCAGCTTGCGGCAGAGCTCGATGCCGTCCATGCCGGGCAGCATCAGGTCGAGCACGATAACGTCGTAGCTGTTGGTGATGGCGATGTGCAGGCCCGTCACGCCGTCGGCCGCATAGTCGACGGAGTATCCGCGGCGTTCGAGAAATTCGCCGACGGTCTCTGAAATGCCTCGATTGTCTTCGATCAGGAGTATCAACCCCGACTGATCGTCACGTTTTCCCACTGCCCGCCCCCTATGGCGCCGCCTGAACCCGTCAAGCTACGCGACGCCTAGTGTGAGTCAAGCGTGAAGATACCTTTTTTCACCGGGGCACGTCAGGACTGGGCGCTGCCGCACATTCCGGCAGCCGATGGACATGTGTCCTTTGCAGCCGATGTGGCTGCCGACCTGCCCTGGACGCGCTGTTGCCGGATAGGAAAAAGGAAATAGTCTCGCAGAGACGCAAAGATGGCGCAGATCGCAAAGCTAAGAAAAATGCTCTCTTTGCGATCTCTGCGCCTTTGCGAGAGGAATGCTTCTTACGAAACGGCCTACCGGCGAGCCGCGCTCGCCGCCTCCGCCGAGCCGCCGGTGGACTTCAGCCCGCGTTCCTCGAGCAAGGGCTCGACACTCGGATCGCGTCCGCGGAACGCGCGATACAACGCGGCCATGTCCTGGGTGCTGCCGCGCGAGAGCACCATCTCGCGGAAGCGCTGGCCGTTCTCGCGAGTCATGCCGCCGTGTTCCTTGAACCAGTAGTACGCGTCGTCGTCGAGCACTTCGCTCCAGAGGTACGCGTAGTAGCCGGCCGAATAGCCGCCGCCCCAGATGTGCGCAAAGTACGGCGTGCGATAGCGCGGCGGCACGGTCGGCACGTCGATGTTGTATTTCTTCAGCGCTTCCTTCTCGAACTTGTCGACGTCCTGCTTGGGCGCATCGGCCGGGATCGAATGCCACGTCATGTCGAGGAGCGCCGCGGCGAGATATTCGGTGGTGTCGAAGCCCTGATTGAACGTGTGCGACTTCTTGATCTTGTCGACCAGCGCAGCCGGCATCGGCGCGCCGGTCTTGTAGTGCTTGGCGTAGTTGGCGAACACCGTCGGTTCCATCGCCCAGTGTTCGTTGAACTGCGAGGGGAACTCGACGAAATCGCGCGGCACGTTGGTGCCGGCGAGCGTCGGATACTTCACGTTCGACAGCATGCCGTGCAGCGCATGGCCGAACTCGTGGAACATCGTCGTGACGTCGCCGAAGCTCAGCAGCGCCGGCTGTCCCGCCGCCGGCTTGGTGAAGTTGCAGACGTTGAACACGACGGGCTTGGAACCCAAGAGACCCGACTGGTCGATGAAGCTGTCCATCCAGGCGCCGCCGGACTTCGAGTCGCGCTTGAAGTAGTCGGCGTACCAGAGCGCGAGCGACTTGCCGTCGGCGTCGAACACTTCGAACACGCGCACGTCGGGCTGATAGACCGGAATGTCCTTGCGTTCCTTGAAGGTGAGGCCGTAGAGCTTGTTCGCGGCGTAGAACACGCCGTCGTGCAGCACGCGGTCGAGCTCGAAGTACGGCTTGATCTGCGACTCGTCGAGATCGTACTGCGCCTTGCGCACTTGCTCGGCGTAGAACTGCCAGTCCCACGGCGCGATCTTGAAGCCGCCCTTCTGCTTGTCGACCAGCGCCTGCATGTCGGCCTGCTCGCCCGCGGCCTTGGCGGTCGCGGCGGGCACCATGTCGGTCATCAGCTTGATCGCGTTCTCGGGCGTCTTGGCCATCTGATCGTCGAGCGAATACGCGGCGTAGTTCTGGAACCCGAGCAGCGCCGCGCGCTCGGCGCGCAGCTTGGCCAGACGCTGGATCAGAGCGCGCGTGTCGTTCGCATCGCCACGATCGGCGCGGCGCGTGGACGCCTCGAATAGCTTCTCGCGCGTCTCGCGATTCTTGAGCGTCACCTGCGCCGGCTGCTGCGTGGTGTTCTGCAGCACCACGACCCACTTGTCGGCGAGCTTGCGCGATTTGGCCGCTTCGGTCGCCGCGGCGATGTCGGCGTCGCTGAAACCTTCGAGCTGCTTCTTGTCGCCGACGACGAGCGCGCCGGCGTTGTTCGCGGCGAGAAGCTTGGTCTGGAATTCGGTCGTGAGCTTGGATTCTTCTTCGTTGAGGCCGCGCAGCGTCGTCTTGTCGGCATCGTTCAGAAGCGCGCCGGCGCGCACGAAGTTCTGGTAGTAACGCTCGACGAGGCGCTTCATTTCCGCATCGCCCGTCAGCGTGTCGCGCTGGTCGTACAACGCCTTGATGCGGGCGAAGAGTTTCGGATTCAGCGCGATCTCGTCCTGATGCGCGGCAAGCTTCGGCGCGATTTCGGCCTGCAGCTTCTGGATGTCTTCGTTGGTGTTCGACTGGGCGAGATTGAAGAACACTTTCGCGACGCGCGTCAGGAGCTCGCCCGAGCGTTCCATCTTCTCGATCGTGTTCGCGAACGTCGGTGCGGCCGTATCGTCGGCGATCGCCTGCATCTCGACGAGGTGCACGCGCATGCCTTCCTCGAACGCCGGCTTGTAGTCGGCCATCGCGATCTTGTCGAAGCGCGGCGCGTGGAACGGCAGCGTGCTCGCTTCGGCGAACGGATTCGTCGCCGGCAGCTTGCTGCCAGCCGTGTCGGCAGCGAAAGCCGAAGTCGTTATCAAAGCCAGGCTCATCGCCATCGCCAAATCGCGTACTCGCACCATTGGAATCCCCGTCGGAATCTGCCAGGGCCGCATCGGCTTAAAGGCCGCGCGGCGTGAGAAGGTCGCCCGCAGCCTAACTTTGCGTCATAAGGGCGACATGTGCCGTTAGGCCCGGTCGCGTCCGCGTTCCGGCGCATTCGAGGCACTCCGCGGCGCGGCCGAGCCGTCACCCGCTACCATGCGCGTTTTCTACGAGACCGCCCCGATGGTCAACACCCTTGCGCCCATCCTGCTGCTGATCGGCTCGAACGTATTCATGACGTTCGCCTGGTACGGCCATCTGAAGTACACCGACCGGCCCCTCTGGATCGTCGTGCTGGTGAGTTGGGGCATCGCTTTCTTCGAGTATTGCCTGCAGGTGCCCGCCAACCGCATGGGTTTCGCCGTCTACAATCCGGCGCAGCTGAAGGCGATCCAGGAAATCATCACGCTCGGCGTGTTCGTCGCGTTCTCGTTCCTCTATCTCGGCGCGCCGGTGCGCTGGAACCAGATCGCGGGCTTCGCGCTGATCGTCGTCGCCGCGTTTCTCATCTTCAAGGACTGAATCCCGATGCTCGCGAGAGTGTGGCCGCGACGGCTTTGTATTCTCGCGCTGGCTCTCGTCGCCGGCGCGTGCGCGACGACGACCCGGGTGCCGTCGCCCGATGCGAATGTGCGCATCGACCGCATCGATCAGGAATTCGATCTCGATGCCAAGATCGCGCGCGTCGCGATCGACAATCCCTGGGGCGAAATCAACGTGCGCGGCCGCGACGAGCGCGAAGTCGGAATCCACGCGATCGTGCAGCGCCTGACGCCTTCGTCGCGCGGCGTGAAATTCCGGACACGGCGCGAGGGCGATACCTTGCGCGTCCTCGTCGACTACGAGTCGCTGGTCGCGAGCGAAGCCCGTCCCGTGCGCGCCGACATCGCGGTCTACGTGCCGGGCGACCTCGCGCTGTCGCTGACCACGCGCGACGGCCGCATCGACGCCAAACGAAGGCCGGGCCCGATCGAAGCGACCACCGATTCGGGCGACATCAATGCCTCGTCGCTCGGCCGCCTCACCCTCAAATCCCGTTCCGGACAAATCCGCGCGATCGCGATCGGCAAGCGCTGGCCGGATGCGAGCGAGATCGCGACAGAATCGGGCCGGATCGTGCTGCTTGTGCCGACATTCGGCGACGTCGCGCTGGACGCTCGTACCGGCGGCAAGCTCAGTACGGGCTTTGGCCTCAGCGTTCACGCAACACCGGACGGAGGTCACGAGGCGCACGCCAAATACGGAGCCGGCACCTCGGTGATGCGCGCCCGCAGCGCGAGCGGCGAAATCGTGCTTGATCAACTCGTTCTGCTGGGGGACGATAAGGGCTTGCCGGAGGATGACGACTGAGTCGGCCCCAAGGCCGACCGGGCACGGATGATTCCGGTCGTTGCCATTTGGGGATCCTCGATGAACGTCGTTTCCAAGCTCGTCCTGCCGGGGCTGCTTGCCCTGGCCTATCCCGCTTTTGCCGCAGAGCACGCCACGTCCGGGGTTTCGCGCGGCGCCGACTACGTGAGCCCGCCCTCGGCGCCCGAGCGCATCTTTCTCGATGCGCGCACGCGGCCGATCGTTCCCGACTGGAAGCCCGGCGATCCGATCCGCGAGATCCCGCGTCAGTTCCACGGCGAGGAAGAGCTGCAGAGGAATCCCCCGCCGCCGGTCAATCCGGTGACGCAAGGCATCGACGTGCTGGTCGAGCTGCAGCGCCATTTCGCACCGCGGCCCGACGGCGGCGGATTCACCACGCCGCTGGTCAACATGGACGGCACGCCGGCGACCGGCGTCTTTCCGCCCGATCCGACCGGCGACGTCGGCGGCGGCTATTTCGTACATGTCTACAACGGCGGCGGCGGCGCACTGATCAAGATCTACAACGTCGCGGACGGCAGCGTCGCCGCTGGACAGTTCAGCATGGACGGCCTCGGCAGCGGCGGTCCCTGCGCCAGCGGCCTCGGCGATGGCGTGGTCGTGTTCGATCAGCTCGCGCAGCGCTGGCTCCTGACCGAATTCTCGGCGAGCAGCAACACGCTGTGCCTTTATTTGAGCGACGGAGACAACCCGGTCGTGACGACGTGGTCGCGCTACACGTTCAACACGCCGACGTTCCCCGACTATCCGAAATACGGCGTCTGGCCGGATGCGTACTACGTCGGCGCCAACGAAGGCCCGGCGGTGTATGCAATCGATCGCAACCGCATGCTCGCGGGAGAAAGCGCGACGCTGCAGCGCAAGACGGTCGCGCGCTTGAACGGCCTCGGTTTCCAGATGCTGCCGCCGGCTTCGGTGTTCGGCTCGACGCCGCCGCCCGCCGGCGCGCCCGGCATGTTCATGCGCGACAACGATGACGAGCGCAACAATCCGTCGGGCAACGATCCGAATCACGATTTCCTCGAGCTCTTCACCTTGCAAGTCGACTGGACGACGCCGACGAACACGACGCTGACAGGGCCGATCCAGATCGAAGAAGACGAGTTCGACTCGGAATTCAACGTCACCAGCGGCTTCGGCGCGATCCATCAGCCGGGCACGTCGCAGACACTCGATCCGCTGCTCGAAGTGCCGATGGTTCCGGTGCACTACCGCAACTTCGGAACCTACGAAGTGCTGGTCGGCAATCACGTGACGCGTCTTGCCGACGACACCACGGACAACATCGCCGGCGTGCGCTGGTTTGAACTTCGGCGCACGGGCGGCGCGGGCAATCCTTGGGAGATGTACCAGGAAGGCACGTATGCGCCGAGCGACTCCGGCGGCCAGATCAGCCGCTGGATGGCCGCGATCGGCATGGACGAATCGGGCAACATGGCAATGGGCTACAGCGTCGCACGCGATCCCGGCGTGTTCCCCGGGTTGCGTTACGTCGGCCGCGAGGCGACCGATCCGATCGGCGTGATGACGACCGCGGAAACCACGCTCGTCGACGGCGCCAGCTCGCAAAGCGGCGTCGATCGCTGGGGCGACTATTTCGGCATGGGCGTCGATCCCTCCGACGGCTGCACGTTCTGGTTCACCGGCATGTACATGCCGAGCGGCGGCAACTGGCGCACGCGCTTCGCCTCGTTCCGCTTCGACACCTGCGGCATCCCGACCTTCACGACGACGGCCGACAACCTGAGCCAGGGTGTTTGCGCGGCGACCTCGACGCCGGTAGCGCTGCAGCCGATCACGATCAACGTCAACTCGCGCAACGGGTTCACCGATCCGGTCACGATGAGCTTCCAACCCGGCTTGCCGACGGGTTTCAGCGGCGACTACACCGTGAACCCGGTCACTCCGCCTGATACGACCGTCGCAAACCTGTCGGTCGACAACACGGCGACGCCCGGATTGAACTCGTTCATCCTGCGCGGAAGCTCGGGCGGCACCGATCGCGATCTCGAGCTCGACGTCAACGTCGCCACCGAGACCGCGCCGGCGCCGAACCTCACGGCACCAGCGGATGGTTCGTCGAATGTTCCCGCGCAGCCGACGTTCACGTGGGATGCCTCGACGCAGGCTTCGTCCTATCTGATCGAGATCGCGACCGACGTGGACTTCAACAACATCATCTTGTCGCAGACCGTCACCGAAACGACGTTCCAGCCGACCGCGGCGCTGCCGCTCGACACCGAGATCTGGTGGCGTGTCACCGCAAACAACGATTGCGGCGCGGCGACAAGCGCGGTGTTCTCGTTCACGACGCAGCCCGGCCCCGGCCAATGCGGCACCGGCTCGACGACGCAGGTGCTCTTCGACGACGACGTCGAGAACGGCGTCAACGGCTGGACGCACACCGCGGCCGCCGGCACGGACACGTGGCAGCTCTCGACCAGCCGTCCGTTCAGCCCGGTCACGTCGTGGCGCGCGAGCGATCCTTCGACCGTTTCCGATCAGCGCCTCACCTCGCCGACCGTGACCTTGCCTGCCGATCTCACCGGCATGAGCTTCCAGTTCCAGCATTACCCGCTGCTCGAAGGCAACGTCGGCACGGGAACCTGCGCGGACGGCGGCATCCTGGAGATCTCGCTCGACGGCGGCGCGTTCAGCCAGGTACCGGACAGCCAGCTCCTCGTCGGCGGATACACCGGCACGATCTCGAGCGGCAGCGGCAACCCGCTCGCCGGCAATCCCGCCTGGTGCGGACTTGCGACGTCGTACAGCCAGGTCATCGTCGATGCGTCGACGTACGTCGGTCACGACGTGCAACTGCGCTTCCGTCTCGCCAGCAACAACGCGAACCCGCGCGAAGGCTGGTACATCGACGACATCAAGGTGCAAGGTTGCGGCGAAGGCAATCCGAACGACACGATCTTCGCGGACGGATTCGACGGCACGCCGTAACGTCCCCCTTCATTTCGATCCTTTCGGCGCCCGCATTTGCGGGCGCTTTTTTTCATAGCTCCGCGAAGATCCCCCACTGAGACCGGGAGGCCTGATGACGCACATCGAAAAACAATTAACGATCTTAGGTTTTCAAGCTCGCCAAACCCGTCACGATCTTGAAAAGCAATGGTCTCTTGACCGACGGCAGAAATTTCTTCTCGACCCAGATATAGAAATGCCGTTATCTGCCGATAAGGAAGTTTGGCCGGTTGTTCAGCTCGCCGGCATGGGAGACCAATTATTTTCAGATTATGTTTTTGGCGAACACGAGTCTCCGAACGGTCTTGGGTTGTTCCGTTTAAGAGCGCTTGTTGGCGCGCACTACCCCACTCTTCCCATTAAAGCCAATTTGATAGGCGTTGCGACGAAAAATGACATTGCCGATTTCCTAGCGGAAAAACACTACATCGCTAAGCAGCCAATGAAATCCTGGAACGAGCTGGGCGCCAGATTTGTTGGCTTTGATGTTTGCGACCACACATTGCTCAGCGGGCTGATGAATTGCGCGGTAAATGACGCCACGCACGACAAATTAGCGGCGCTTTTTAGCGGCTCCATAAATCCTCATGGACTTTTTGACGACCTCGAAATCGCCGAGCAATTCGCAAACACCATCGATGATTTAATTCCTGAACACGCACCTTTCATTCCAATCGCGATCTTGGCTATTGGCCCCATCTCCTGAAGCCGACCACGGCGCTGCCGCTCGACACCCAAGCCTGGCGTGGCGCGACACCGCGAACAACGACTGCCTGCGCGGCGACCGAAAGCACGCCGAAAGGCTCGGGGACTAGCGTGGCCTCGCCGCGCCGCAACTCACGCCAGTGCTGACGTGACACGAGGGCCTGCCTTTCGATCACGGCCGTTGGGGCGCTCATCCGCGAGGGAGGAGTGACATGAAAGCGCTAGTCGTCTCGATCACGATGACACTCGGATTGCTGTCGTTCGGCGTTCACGCGCAGGCGCCGGCATCCGCGCCGGCCGGCTCGACCGGACAGTGCAAGGACGGCACGTATTCCACCGCCGACAGCAAGAAAGGCGCGTGCCGCGGACACAAAGGCGTCAAGGAGTGGTACAGCGCGAGCGAAACCGCGCCCGCCGCGAAGAGCGCGCCTGCCGCCACGCCGAAACCCGCGAAGAAAGAGACAGCCGCAACGCCGATGGCGATGCCTACCGGTGCCGCGCCTGCCGGCGCGACAGGTTTGTGCAACGACGGCACATATTACTCGGGCGAGAACAAGAAAGGCGCATGCCGCGGGCACAAGGGCGTGAAGACGTGGTACGGCGCGACACCGGCAGCATCGACCCCCGCAGCCGCACCGACTGCTGCGCCGGCTCCCGCGACGCGGGCATCGCCTGCTCCCGCGCCGATGCCCGCGAAGACCAGCACACCCGCACCGGCCGCGATGCCTACAAGCGCGCCGAAAGCAACGACGCCGAGCACGCCTTCAGCCGGCGGCGCCGGACAGGTCTGGGTGAATTCGAGCACGAAGGTCTATCACTGCCCGGGTGATCGTTACTACGGCAAGACCAAGGCCGGCGAATACATGTCCGAATCCGACGCCATGGCGAAAGGCAATCGCGCAGCGGGTGGCAAGCGCTGTTCGTCGTAGGGCTCACATTTTCGCGGCAATGCGGAAGAAGTTTTCTCTCGCAGAGGCGCGGAGATCGCAAAGTAAAGAAGAATCTTTTTCTTTCTCTGCGATCTTCGCGTCTCTGCGAGAATATTTCCCCTAGCCCTGCGGCGGCAGCGTGACCTTGCCCGCGACGCCGTGATGGCGGATTTCACCGCCGCTGCTGGACTTCGCGCCGACCGTGAAATTGCCCTTGACGTCGTCGGCGACGATGTCGCCCGAGCCGTCCGCGCCGACGACCGCGTCGCGACCGATGTCGATCAAATTGATATCACCCGAGCTGTCGCGATCGACGCGCGCATCGCCGGTGACGTGCTTGAGCGTGATGTCGCCGGAGCTGTCTTCCTCGACGACCGCGCTGCCTTTGACGTCGTCGACATTGATGTCCCCGGAGCTGTCCGAGAGCACGGTGAAATCTCCGGAGATGCCGTGCACATTGATATCGCCCGACGTGTCGGTCACGTTCACCGTGCCGACGAGATCGTGCAGCCGGATATCGCCGGAGCTGTCCTTGAGATCGAGGCCGTTGGTCAAGCCCGAGACCTCCAGATCGCCCGACGAATCGCGCAGATCGAGCTTCAAACCTGAGGGCATGCGCACGCGCACGTCCATGTACGCATAGTGGCTGCCGAAGAGGCTCCAATCGTGGCCCTCGTCCGGGATCTTCGTGCCGACCGTCGAGATCGTGCCTTCGCGCTGCTGGAACAGCTGGATGCCGGCGAGCACATCCTCTTCGCTCGCGCACGCCTTGCCGCGGATCTCGATCTTGGCGAGCCCCGGCACGCCTTCGACGACGAGATCGCCGGCGCCGGTGCCGAGCTTGAACAGGCTGAGGCCTTTCGGATCGACGTCGAGCGAGCGCTCCGCGCGGAAATCGCAATCGTCGGCGAGCGCCGCGAGCGGCAGAGCCGTCAGGACGGCGAAAATGGCGAGGCGCAGCATGGGAGAACCTCCTCGAGTCGTGGGAACCCGATCAAATCGGATGCAGGTCGGCAGCGCAAGGTTTACTCGCGGCTCGAACCAAGGCTTCAACCCGCGGCCTTTTCCTCGGCCTTGGCCTGGTCCCATAGCGCATCCTGCTCGGCCAGCGACTTCCCGGCCAGCGTCTCGTCCCGCCCGGCCGCGAGCGTCTCCATGCGCCGGAACCGACGCTCGAACTTCGCGTTCGCATGACGCAGCGCCTTCGAAACGTCGACCTTCGCGTGTCGCGCGAGATTGACGCAGACGAACAGAACATCGCCGATCTCGTCGTTCAGCCGATCCGGATCGGCGCCGCTCGCAAACTCGGCGCGCACTTCGTCCAATTCTTCGTGCAGCTTCTCGAACACGGGATCGACCGACGGCCAGTCGAAGCCGACACGCGCTGCGCGCTGCTGCAGCTTCAGCGCACGCTGCCATTCCGGCATGCCGCGCGAGATGCCGGCGAGCGCGCTCGTGTCCGCGTCGCCTTTCGCCGCACGTTCCGCCGCCTTGATCGCTTCCCACGAAGCGGTCTGCTCCTCCACGTTCTCGAACGAAGCGTCGCCGAACACGTGCGGATGGCGCACGACCATCTTGCGGCAGATCGCGGCGACGACATCGCCGAAATCGAAATCGCCCGCCTCTTCGGCCATGCGCGCATGGAACACGACCTGCAGCAGCAGATCGCCGAGCTCGTCGCACAACGCGTGCATGTCGCGCCGGTCGATCGCATCGGCAACTTCGTAGGCTTCCTCGATCGTGTACGGCGCGATCGTCGAGAAATCCTGTTCGAGATCCCATGGGCAGCCGCGTTCGGGATCGCGCAGCGTGGCCATGATGTCGAGGAGATTGTCGATAGTAGGTTTCATGGAAGTGGAGGCCGTAATTGTGCAACTCGATCCGTCATCCCGGCGAAAGCCGGGATCCATTTTGAGCTTGAGAGTAAAGCAAATGGGTCCCGGTTTTCGCCGGGACGACGGATCAGGGTCCCGCGAACAACGCCGACCAATCCGCATCGCGATCGCCGATCGCAACGAAATCCGGATTCAATAGCGAATCGCGCGTGTTGTACGCCAACGACTCGCCGCGAAGATCGAGCACCACACCGCCCGCTTCCTCGAGAACGCACTGCCCCGCCGCCGTATCCCACTCCGATGTCGGCCCGAGCCGGAGGTAAAGATCCGCCTCCGCCGCCGCGATGCGCAGGAACTTGAGCGACGATCCGAGCGGCATCTTGGCCGAGTGGCCGAGGCGCGCGAGCATTTCGGCTTCGCGCTCCGAGCCGTGCGAGCGGCTGCCGGCGACGATCAGCGGCGATGCGCGGCGGCGCGTCGTCACGCGGCGCGCTTTCTCGCCCGGCCGTCCAATCCACGCGCCGCCGCCGCGCCATGCGCAGGCGAGCTCGCCGCCGACCGGCGTCTGCACGACGCCGAGCACAGGTTCATGTTGTTCGATCAACGCGACATTGACCGTGAACTCGCCGTTGCGCTTGACGAACTCGCGCGTGCCGTCGAGAGGATCGACCAGCCAGTAGCGTGACCAGCGCGCGCGTGTCGCCCAGGGAATCTGCGCGGACTCTTCGGACAACACCGGGATATCCGGCGTCAGCGCGCCGAGACCTTCTAAGATGATGCGATGCGAAGCGAGATCGGCCGCGGTCAACGGCGAGCGATCGTCCTTGTGCTCGACCGCGAAATCCGAATCGTAGACATCGAGAATCGCCGCCGCCGCGCGCTCGGCGAGATGCGCGATCTTCGGCGCGAGCGCGGCGAGATCGGCACTCACGGCTGCGGCCTGAATCGTCCGGCGAGCCACTCGCGCGCGATGAACAACGCGGCGATCGAGCGGCCTTCGCTGAGCTCGGGCTCGAGCAACAACGTATGCAGCTCCGAAAGCTTCCACGGCACGACTTCGAGCTCTTCGGGCTCGTCGCCTTCGAGCCGCTCTTCGTAGAGATCGCGCGCGAGCACGACGTGCGTCATCGACGTCATGTAGGCGGGCGACAGCGAAAGATTGGTCAGGATGTGCAGCTCGCGCGCGCCATAGCCGACCTCTTCCTTCAGCTCGCGATCCGCGCCCTGCTCGACCGTCTCGTCGCGATCGAGCCGGCCTTTCGGAAGGCCGAGCTCGTAGCGTCCGGTGCCGGCGCCGTATTCGCGCACCAGCAGCACCGTGTCGTCGTCGCGCATCGGCACGATGATGACGGCGCCGAGGCCCGAGCTTTTCAGCCGCTCGTACGTGCGGCGCTCGCCGTTCGAGAATTCGAGATCGACCTCTTCGGTGCGCAGGAAGCGGCTGGTTTCGCTGGGTCGCGTGGCGAGGACCTTCGGGGGTGTTCGCATCCTGCCGATTGTACAGCGCGCGGCGCGCGCAGGATTCAGCCCGCTCTGCGGAAGAGCGCCAGCGCTTCTGCGTGCAAGGCCGCGGGACCTGCGAGCGCGCTCTTGGTCTCGAGCCCTATCGCGCTGCCTTCGAGATCGGTGAACACGCCGCCCGCTTCGCGCACGACGACGACGAGCGGCGCGATGTCGAGGATGTTGAGATCGGACTCGATCACCAGATCGATCGCACCGCGCGCCAGCAGGTGATAGTGCAGAAAATCGCCGTAGCCGCGGATGCGGCCGACGCGTCGCACCAAATCGGCGAGCGCGTTCCAGCGCGGTCCGGCCGCTAGAGTCTTCAGGTTTCCGGTCGAGATCGCCGCGCGCGCATCGAATGCTTGCGCGTCCGACACGCCGATCCGCTTCGCCTCGCCCGATTGCGTGCGCAGGTACGCGCCGCCGCCGCGCATCGCCCACGCGCGTTCGCCGTACGCGGCCGCGTCCGATACGCCGAGCGCGAGCTCGCCGGCATGCATCAGCGCAATCTGCGTCGAGAAAAACGGATAGCCGCGCACGAACGACTTGGTGCCGTCGATCGGATCGATCAGCCAGAGGAAGTCGCTGTCGCCTTCGCGGCCTTCCTCTTCGCCGTAGAACGCGTGATCGGGAAACGCCGCGCGCAGCACGTGCTTGATCGCGGCTTCAGCCTCACGATCGGCTTCGGTCACCGGCGTCTGGTCGGATTTCGTTTCGATCGAGAAATCGCGCGCGCGATAGCGCGGCAAGATCAGCGCCTGCGCCGCATCGGCGGCGCGATGCGCGACGTCGAGCGCGGCCGCAAGAAAATCCGGCGAGAGTGCCATCGCGATCAGAAGATCTTGAACATGCGGCCGCGGATCGAAAGCTTCGTCGATCCGTCCGGCTGCGGCTCGCCGACGTGGCGCAGCGATTCGGTGACGCGCTCGTCGCCATTGCGCGCGCGCAGGACCGCGTCGACCTGGAATCCGTCCATCGCCGCGCGGAATGTCGCGTTGATCGCGAGATTGCCCTGCCCGTCGTCGTGAGCGGTGCCGGCGATGGTGCCGTCGGGCTGCGCCCCGAAATCGGCGAGGATGTCGGTAAAACGCGCTTCCGCTCCGCCGGAAACGCCGGCTTCGCTCCAGCGCGCGTTGCCGGTTGCGCTGCGCAGCATGCCGTCCTGTACCGAGGCTTCCGACACGACGCCGCCGATGGTGCCGGCGAGATTCAATCCGGGCATATCGAGCGACGGTTGCAGCAGCGATGCCGGAAACCGGAAGCGTACGTCGCGCACCGTCATCGCGCCCGCGCCGTGGCGCTCGAGAATGCCGGCCGCGTCGACGTCCGCACCCTGGATGCGCATGTCCGCGACCATGCGTCCCTGCAGCAGCGTGATTTTGGGCATGTGCCAGTCGATCTCGCCGAGATCGCGCGCGAACACGCTGATGCCGTCCGCGTGTCCGTCCCAGATCGTTCCGCTGACGCCGCTCAGCACGACCGGACCCATGTATTTCGAGCCCTGCCGATAGGCGACGTCCGCCGGAAGTTTCCACAGCACGATGCCGCCGACGATGAGCAGCAGGATGAGAAGCAGCAGAAGGACTTTCAGAAAGCGCATGCGGTCGATCGAGAGTTTTGTCGGGAGAGAAGCCGACGAGGCCGGCTACGTTGCCGTCTTACGGCGCATCCTGCAACGTCACGCGCGCATTCACCAGTCCCACGCCGTCAGCGCGATCGGCGGAAAAATCCGATGTTTCGATGCCGTAATCGCGCGAAAGGTTTTCCAGCCAGTCGACGAGGCCGTCGAAACGGGCGAATTCGAAACTGACGCGCACGCTCGACGTACCCACGGGTTCGACGCGGCGCAAGGCGGACTCCAGGCCCGCGCTGCGCGCGGTCGCGTCGGCCAATGCGAGCAGCGAGCGGCCCTGCCGATCCGGCTTGGAACGCGTGCCCGCAGCGCGCAAGCGCTCGACCTCGGCTGCGGCAACGCGCACGTAGGCAAGATCACGGCGCTGCGCGTCGACCGATTCGCGAAGCTCCGCGCGCTTCTGCGCAAGCGGATGCCAGACGAACGCCCAGCCGAGCAGCAGCGCCGCGGCGATCGCGCCGACCGCGACGATGCGCTGCTCGCGCGGCACGAGCGCCTGCCAGCGCTCGCGGATCATGGGGTGCCTCCGCCGGCGCTTTCGGTGCCGATGCGGATGCGGCCGTCGATACCGTTGTCTGCGGGATTCGCGGCGGTCACCGAAACCTTGAGGCCCGGCAGCGCGGCGAGGCGTTCGCGCACCGCGTCGAGCGACGCGACATCCGGCGCGCGAAGGCCCAGCTCCAGCGAACCGTTGCGAAATTCCATGCCGCGCGTCTGGATGCGCGCCATGTTGCCAATCACCGGCGCGATTTCGGCCAGCACGCGCAAGAGCGCGCTCGATTGCGGACCGCCGCGCAGGCGCTCGATGCGTGTGCGCATCACGTCCGCAGGCGCGATGCGCGCGAGCTCGGCGGCGTCGATATCGGGGAACGACTTGCGCACCGCGTCTTCCGCGATCGCATCCATGCGCGCCGACGCTCGCGAAAGCTGCAGCACTTCGAAGCCGAGATTGACGAACGCGAGCACGAACACCGCCGCGGCGAAGATCGCGGCCATGCGCCACCAGCGTGCGCCGCGCGCCGCGCGATGCTCGGCGGCGAACTCGCCGTGCAGGAGATTCAGCGGCGGCTTGCCGAGCCCGCGCGCGAGGAACGCGAGCGCATCGCGCTGCCGCTCGCGATCGGTCGCGACAGCCGCCGGCACGCGCGACGCAGCTGTTTCACGCACATCGTGTATGTCCAGTGGCCGCTTGGAATCGGCAAGTTGCGCCTGCGTCAGCCACGCCGGAAGCTCCGCCGTCGGACATGCGAACGCGGACCACTCGGCGACGTGCACGACGGCCCGATCGTTCTCGATCAGCGCCGACGCAGACGGAATTGCCAGCGACTCCGGCACGAGCACGTCGGGGCGGATGCCGGCGGTGGCGAGTTTTTCCAGCCACGCGCGCAACGTCGATTTGGCCACGACCGCGACGCCGACCGCACCGCCGCCACTGTCGGATGCGGCAAAGTGCAATTCCTCGACGCCGGACAGCAGCTGATCCTCGACCGCGAACGGAATCGCCTGCAGAAGCTGCGCGCGATTGCGCGCCGTGACGCGCGCTTCGGTCAGCAGCACATCCTCGGCCGGAACCAGCACGACGATTTCGCCGGCGGCGCCTAGCACCGCCGCCGGCGGCAAACCGCGCATCGAGCCTGTCGCCGCGCGGCCGTCGGCGGCCTGGCGGAGCCAGGTCGAATCGCCACCGGGATGAAGGCGCAGCAACAGGCGATCGGGCATGAGAGCGGCCGGATAAAATCGCCGCTGATTGTAGTCGAGAACGCGCGCGTTGCAGGCAAGCCGTCGTCTAGCGGCCGCTCGCCGCCGCGCCGGGCAATGCCGCGGCCGACAGCGCATCGTCGCTGCCGCGGCTGCGTTCGATCACGCTGATGCCGGGGTCGCGCGTGATCAGGCTGTAGAACGTGAACGGCACGCCGTCGAGCGTGATGTTGCTCGATGCGAGGAAATAAGTGCTCTTGGTGTCAAGCATCTTCTGGATGGCAGGATCGATCTTGATGCTGGCGCTCTGCGCGAGATGGGTCAGATCGTCTGTGCTCATATGCGCTGTGCCGTTCTGCCAGAGCGCCTCGGCTTGCGCCTGGGTCACGTTCGGACCGAGGCTGCGCAAGATCGGTACGCTCGCGGTATTGACGTTGATCAGCGTGCCCGGCGGCAACGCGCAAACGTACGGCGCGATGCGCGCGTAGACCTCGCTGGTGACTCCGCGAACCAGTCGCAGCTCCGATACGTGCGTGAACCGCCGTTGCGCGCTTCGATACGGCACCGGCAGCGAAAGGTAGTACGCATCGGTCGTGCTCGCGCCGGCGCCGGCGTCGTGCAGCCAGGCCTGGACATATTGCGCGATCTTCGTATCGACACCGAGCACTCCGAGAAGATTGCCGAAGAGTTTCGTCGCGCCAGCGCTCACTTGGGCGCCCGGACGATCCGCATCGGCCGACAGATCATTGAGATTGAAGCACCCATTGAGATCGCGCGCGCTCGCGGCGATGAAACCGCCGGGAACCTGCTGCGGCGGCATCGGCTGCGCCCAGATGTCGGTGTTCGTGTCGATGGTCGAGTCGTCGGCGAGATCCTTCAGCAGGATCTCGGCCGCGTAGGCTTCCAAACCTTGCGCATACGCCTGCGCCTGTTCGCTGCGTAGCGCATTGCGCGTTCGCGCGAACGCGAGCTCGCCGCGATCGAGCAGGCTTGCGATCAGGATCGCTGCAAGCGCCACGGCAAGAAGCGCAACCAGGAGCGCGACGCCGCGCTGGCGCTGCGCGCGCATCAGTGCGCCGCCGCCTTGAGCGGCAATGTCGAAGGAAGCTCGACGACGCGGCGCAGCTCGCCGAGATCGGCAAGTTGGATGCGGAATTCGATCGCGCGAGGCAGCAAATCATTCGGATCGTAATCGGCTGGTGCTTCGTGCGGCGGCCACACATCGCTCCACGTGCCTTGCGAACCGGCGTAGCGGAACACGAGCCCGCCGACGCGGTCGAGCATCGCGCTCGCCGCAGGCACGGTTCCCGGTGCGCGATCGAGCACGGCATAACGGCGGCGCTCGAGCGTGCGATCGGCCAGATCGTAGCCGACGCGCTCGAGATTGCTGCGCGGCTCGGCGCGCGGATTGGCGAAGCCGAGGCGCGTCAGTTCGATGCGATCGGCGCTGCCGATCAACGCCGGCAACACGTCGCCGCGCGTGCCCTCGCGCACCGGACGAGAAACCGCCTGACGCAGATCGCGCTCGATCGCCGAGACCGTGCGCACCGCAGCGGCGAAACGATCCTGCCGATCGGCCAGCGCGCCGCGCGCACGCGCGATTTCGGCGAGACCGCCGTAAGCGGCTGCGGCGAGCGCCGCGAACACGGCCAGCGCGACGAGAAGCTCGATCAGCGAGAAACCTGCACTGAATCGAATGTTCCGACGACGCAGCGATCGTTTCGCGCATCGCTGTTCGAAATTGCCGAACCCCATCGACGCGCTCATGGCTGCAGCATCGCTCCGCTGAAACCGCTGAGACTCGCGGAAGGATTCTTCGCATCGCCCTCGAACACCTGGATGTCGATGCGGCGGATCTGCGAATCGGGCGTGGTGCGCACGTCGCGTGTCCAGTGCCACGCGCGCGCGGCGAACTCGACGCGTCCGTCGCTTCGGCCCGTCGCCGGCATAGCGCTCGCAAGCCGCGTTTCCGTGAGCACGTTCGCCGCGATCCAGCTCGCCAGCGTGCGCTCGCGCAGCGCGTCGAAGTCGGCCACCTGCAGCATCGCCGTTCGCGACAGCGCCAGCAGCGCGAGCGCGACGACCGCGAGCGCGACCAGGACTTCGAGCAGTGTGAAGCCGCGGTGCTGCTTCACGGCGCGGCTCCGGGCCGATCGATCTTCATCGTCGCATCGTCGGCGGCTACGAGGCGATACGGCGCAACGTCGCCGAGCGACAGCGTCAGCACGAACGGCGTCAGCTCGCCGGACGAGAAGCAGACGAGCTGCGGCGTCGCATCGTCGGCTTTGGAGAGATCGACCGTGCGTCCTTCGCGCGCGAGCGCGACGCGAAGGCCGTCGATCCATTGCCGCGGACGCAGCTCGCCGTCGGCGGATTCGTCCTGCCAGTCGGTGCCGGCGAGAATCGCGAACGAATAGCCGTTCGCGCCGACGACGATGCCGATCTCGCGTCCCGAGAGCTCCGCTTCCTCGCAGGCCTGTCCGACCAGCGCTTGGAATCGCTCGGCCTGGCGCTCGAGGCGGCGCTCGGCGCTGCCGGCGACGGACAAGGTCAGCGCGAGCGCGAGGATGCCGATGATGACGACGACGACGAGGATTTCTATCAATGTAAAGCCGCGCGAGGCGCGCGGCCTTACGACTTGCATGGACGCGCGCGCGCGACGGCGCGAGGCGGACGACGGGTCGGAAGAGTGGGACACGATCGCGCTCGCTGCGCCGCCGCGCCTTGCGCGATGACGGCGGCTACTTTTCCCAGTTTCCGATGTCGGCGGCTTCGCCTTCGCCGCCCGGCTTGCCGTCGGCGCCGTAGGTGAAGATGTCGACGTCGCCATGCTGGCCGGGACGCTGATACTGATACGGCTTGCCCCACGGATCCTTCGGGATGCCATCGAGATACGGCCCCTTCCAGTTCGGCGCGTCGGGCTGGCTGGACGGCTTGGTGACGAGTGCCTGCAGGCCCTGCTCGCTGCTCGGATAGACGAAATTGTCGAGCCGGTAGAGATTGAGCGCGGTCGTGATGCCCTGGATGTCCTGACGTGCGCGCGTCGCTCGCGCTTCGCCCGGGCGTTCCATGACGCGCGGCACGACGATCGCGGCGAGGATGCCGAGGATGACGACGACGACGAGGATTTCGATCAATGTAAAGCCGCGCGAGCACGCGGCGGTGGGACGATACTCAGCGGACAGGCGGGCGCGAAGCATGGCGAGTCTTGTGCGGCAGCGGGCCAGGCCCGGATCATAGCAGTCATGACCCCTTCCCAAGCCGCCGCGCTGGCCGCGCGCGATCTCGCCGTCGTCTGGCACCCGTGCACGCAGATGCACGATCACGAAACGCTGCCGATGCTGCCGATCGCGCGCGCCGAGGGCGCGTGGCTGTACGGCCATGACGGGCGGCGCTATCTCGACGCGGTGAGCTCGTGGTGGACCTGCCTCCTCGGCCATCGTCATCCGCGCATCGTCGCGGCGCTCAAGGATCAGCTGGACCGTCTCGATCACGTCATGCTGGCCGGATTCACGCACGAGCCTGCGATCGAGCTCGCCGAGGAGCTCCTTCGCATCGCGCCGCATTCGGATGCCCAACCGCTGGCGCGCGTCTTCTATGCCGACAACGGATCGAGCGCGGTCGAAGTCGCGCTGAAACTGAGTTTCCACTACTGGCGCAACCAGGAACGCGGCGAGCGCACGCGCTTCATCGCGCTGACCGGTAGCTATCACGGCGAAACACTCGGCGCGCTGTCGGTCACCGACATCGCGCTCTATCGCAAGACCTACGCGCCGCTGTTGCTGGAACCGATCTTCGCGCCGTCGCCGGACGCGTACGAGCGCGAACCTGGCGAGAGTGCTTTCGAATACGTACGGCGCAGGCTCGGCGAGATGCGCGCGATCCTCGAACGTCACACGCACGAAACCTGCGCCGTCATCGTCGAGCCGCTCGTGCAGTGCGCGGCCGGGATGCGCATGCACGACGCTAGCTATCTCACCGGCCTGCGAGCGCTCTGCGACGAGTTCGACGTGCACCTGATCGCCGACGAGATCGCGGTCGGCTTCGGTCGCACCGGCACGCTGTTCGCGTGCGAGCAGGCATCGATCGCCCCGGATTTCCTGTGCCTGTCGAAAGGACTCACCGGCGGCACGCTGGCGCTGTCGGCGGTGCTGACGACGGCGAAGATCTACGATGCGTTCTACGCGGAATATTCGTCCGGCAAGGCGTTTCTCCATTCGCACAGCTACACCGGCAACCCGATCGCATGCCGCGCTGCGCTGGCGACGTTATCGGTGCTGCGCGAAGAACCCGTGCTCGAACGCAACCGCGCTTTGTCCGCACGGCTATCGGCGCGGATCGCGCCGCTCGCGTCGCATCCGCACGTCGCGGACGTGCGCCAGACGGGGATGATCGCGGCGATCGAGCTGGTCAAGGACAAGACGACGCGCGAGCCGTTCGCCGCAGCGGAACGACGCGGTCTTCGCGTCTACCGTCACGGGCTCGAACGCGGCGTCGTGCTGCGTCCGCTCGGCAACGTCGTCTACTTCATGCCGCCGTTCTGCATCACGCCTGAGGAGATCGGTGTCATGGTCGATGTCGCGCTCGAAGGCATCGAACGCGCCGTCGCCGACTGAGCCTTCTCGTCGCGGACGTATTGCGCGAAGAACGCGAGCACGCGTCGCCGATATTCGTCGCCCGCATAGCGATCGAGCTCGACGTGCCCGGCGTTCGGCACGATCCAGAGCGTCTTGGGCTCCTGCGCAGCGGCGAACAGCGCCTGCGTCTGGGCGAGCGTCGTGTGCCGATCGGCATCGCCGCCGATGACGAACATCGGCGTGTGCAGTCGGGCGATGCGATCGACCGGACGCAACGCATCGGGCGTGAAGCCGAGTTTTTCTTCGAGCTCCCAGGTGAGAAGCGGTTCCACGATCGGACCGACCGGACCGAGATAGAGCCGCAGGCGATTGTCGAGCGCCTCGATGATCGTTGGATAGACTTGCTCCAACACGATCGCGTCGACGGCGATCGCGGGCTCCGCCAGCACGAGCGCAGCGCCGCCCATCGACGTGCCGATCACGCCGATCTTCTCGCCCGGCGCGGCTCGGCGCAGCACGTCGATGGCCGCCGCGGCATCGCGGGTTTCGAGATAGCCGAAGGTGATCGCACGGCCGATGCTCTCGCCGTGCGCCTGGAAATCGATCAGCAATACCGTGTATCCGGCATCGGCGAAAAATTCCGCGCGATCCAGCATCGCCATGCGGTTCGCGTGCACGCCGTGCAGCAGCAGGATCGCGCCGCGGCCGCGTTCGCCTTTACTCAGCCAGCCGCTAATCGTGGCGCCGGACGCGCTCGGAAAACTCACCGCCTCGGCATGCAGACGGCTCGGCGGCAGCGGAATGCTTTCCTGGTTCGGCTGCGTCAGGAGACCGACGCAGACGAAGCTCCCGACGACGACGATCGCCGCGAGCGAAAAGAATGCGACGGCCAGGCGTCGCCAGCGTTTTCGCGTTACCGTGTTTTTCTTCATCGATGCGCGACGGAAAGCCGCTTATTTCTGCACGAATTCGATGCGGCGATTCTTCGCGCGCCCGTCGCGCGTCGCGTTGTCGCCGATCGGACGATCGGCGCCGTAGCCGCTCGCGACCATGCGCTCCGCGTCGACGCCCTTCAGAATCATGTAGGCCCGCACCGCCTCAGCGCGTGCCTTGGAAAGATGCAGGTTCTCGTCCGCCGTGCCGATCGAATCGGTGTGACCGCCGATTTCGTATTGCCCGGATTTGAGACACGGAGCGATCGCATCGAGCAGCTTGCGCCCGCGCGCATCGATGCGCGACGAGCCGGTCGCGAACGTGACCGCGGCGGGAATTCTCGTGCCGCAATGCACGTCCTCGGGTCTCGTCACCGGCTGCGGCGGCGTTGCGATCTCGATCGCGTCCGCAACTTGCAAATCTGCGCCGAAGAACGCGCGCGCCCAGCTTTCGCGCGCGGCCTTGTCGGCGTCGCTGCCGGCGGTTCCGGTCAAGGTCACGACCTGCGCGTCGCAGGCGACGGCGATCGGCGGATCGCTCTTCAGCGCTGCGAAGAGCGTGTCGGCCTTGTCGAGGCAGGGCGACGCGGAAACCGAGGCATCGATCGCGAGCTTGTCGACGACGTTCGCTTCGCCATAAACAGCGCGCGCAGCCTGCAGCACGCGATCTTTCGTGGCCTGATCGGGCACGCTGCCTTCGACGACGCGCTTGTCGCCGTCGAACACCAGCGCGAACTTGCCTTTCGGCTTGTCGGTCGCGACAGCCGAAGGCGGAGGCGGAATCGCGGCTTGCGGCGTCGTATCGCCCGCCGCGCAGCACGCGGTGCTTCCATCCGGCCCGTACCCGGCAATCCATGCGATCGCAAGCCCGAGCGCGAGCAGCACGGCGATGATCCAGGTCCAGCGCGAATGGCGCGGCCAGTCGGTGGTCGGAGTCGGAGCCATGGCGTCCTCCTCGCCGTTTCAGGGACCGCCGGACGATCCGCCCGTGATCAATTCGTCCTGCAATCGCTTGAGCTCGGCCCAGCGGTTTTCCGATGCGAGCGCCGCCTGCCGCGCCCACGATCCCGGATTGGCCAGCTGGAAGTGCGGACCGCCGCGCTCGAGGATGTCAAGCATCTCCGGCACGCTGAGCCGCGCGAGCTGCGCGAACGAGACGACGCCGTTGGCGTGCAGAAGCTCGTCGATGCGGGGGCCGATGCCTTCGATGATCGTGAGATCGTCGTCGTGCTTGAGATTGAAACCGGCGGCGCGTGCCGCGCCGACGTCGATAACTCTTGCGGGCGGCGCGGCGGCGGCGCTGACCAGTGCGTCGTGGTGCGCAGTGGCGGCCTCGCGCGCGGCTTCCTCGGCCACCTTCTGCACGGCGGGCGGTGTCCTCCGCATCCACCTCGACAGCAGCCAATTGGCGAGCCAGCCGAGCAGGAAACCCAGCACGAGCCACCAGAAGCAGCAGGCGATTGCACTCATCGCGTCTCTCCGGAAGGGGCCGCTTGCGCGACGAGAGAATACTCCTACTTGGCTCAGTGTTAACTTGGTGTCATGGAAGCATGCTAGGCGAGCCGCCCACTACCGAATGTCGGCGCGTCGCGGTACTGTTCCCTCCGACGCGTTCGGCATTCGCGGGCGCGCACTCCCATCGCACTACGGAGACGCCCATGCGCATTCCCCGCATCTACGTCCCGCAAACGCTCCGCCCCGGACGCGAGGTGGAGCTTCCGATTCAGGCCGGCGAACACCTCGCGCGCGTGCTCCGACTCGACCGCGGCCATCCGCTGCGGCTTTTCGACGGCAGCGGCGATGAATACGATGCGGAGCTCGCCTCGCTCGCCAAACGATCGGTCACCGCGCGCGTGCTCGAATCAGCCGCCGCCGAGGATCGCGAGAGCCCGCTCCGGATCACGCTGGCACAGGGCATCGCGCGCGGCGAGAAGATGGACTGGATCCTGCAGAAATCGACCGAGCTCGGCGTCGCGCGCTTCGTGCCGATCGTGACCGACCGGACCGAGGTCAAGCTCGATGCCGAGCGCGCCGAACGGAGGGTCGCGCACTGGGAAGCCGTGGTCGCCTCCGCGTGCGAGCAATGCGGACGCACGCGCCTCCCCGAAGTCGCCGAGCCGCTGAAACTCGCCGACTGGGCCGCGTCGCTCGACGACAGCGCAGGCCTTCGTCTCGCGCTCGATCCGCACGGCGATCTGGCGCCGCGCGATTTGCCGCCATGCGAGCGCGCGACGCTGGCGGTCGGGCCCGAGGGCGGGTTGTCGGATCATGATCTGGCGACATTGCGTCAGGCTGGATTCCGCGGGCTCAAGCTCGGGCCGCGAATCTTGCGGACCGAAACGGCCGGCCTCGCTGCCCTGTCCGTGATGCAGGCTTTGCGCGGCGACTGGTGATGCAGCCGTCGCCGTGATCCGCGTCACGCTTGCCGCGTGGTGCGGCGCACGTGCGAAGCGCGAATTGCGTCCGCTTTTGCCGGGAAACGCCGTACTACGGTGCCGCCACCAACAGAAGGGAGGCACGCACCATGAAAGTCAGCACCGCTTGTTCTACTGTTCTCGCACTCGCCGCCGCGGTCGCCTGCGGCGTTTCGTTTGGCGCTTCGTCGGCGGACGTCGACGCGCCCGGACATTCGGCCGACACGACCGTCGCCCGCAACGCGCCGGGCGCCGGCATGGCGCCGGCGTCACCGGCGCCGGGCGATGTCGGCGACGCCGATTCGTTCGGCCGCAGTCTCAAATGGCTGGGCCTCGCCGACGGAGAAGTCGATCTCCTCGACGATTGCACCGGCGATACGTTCGCCTGCCAGCCGCTGGCAGCGCCGCCGGTCGTGACGAGCTTCGACTTCGAGAACCTCGGCCACATCACACTGCCGCCGCGCTCCGCGAATTCGCTGCTGTGCTATTGGTTCTCGCCGTTCCTCACGATCAGCTACGGCAACGACGGCGCGGCGCCGGTTGTCGCGAAGCTCGCCTACACGCCAACGGTCACGATCGAGAATCCGCTGCTCGACGATCCTTCGCTGATCGATCCGACCACGGGCTTGCCGTTCGGCGGGCAGCTCGTGACCGGTATGACGTCGTCGCAGCGCTTCGAGGTTCCGCTGCCCGCTGCGACGCACATCACCGAGCGCACGCGCGATTCGGCGGTATGCATCTCTGGCCTCATCAGCCGCGATACGCTCGTCAGGCTGTACGGCCTCAGCGACGCCCAGGCGCGTAACTTCTTTCGTCAGGAGATGACGCTGCACCTGAACGTCAGCGGCAGCGCGCAATACGTCGATTCGGCGGCGCTCTATTTCGGGTGGCGCATCGTCGGCGATTGATCGCGGCGAGCTGGAGTCAGGACCTGCCGATCGACGCCCGGCGCGTTGCCAGCGCGATCGGCAGGCCGAACAGCACCATATGCGCGACGACATTGATCGCGATGCGTACCGGCGTATACGTCATCTGGGTTGGAAACGCCGACAGCGGTATCACGACGAAATTCATGACCGCGTACACGACGATGCCGTAAAGAAGACCCGCGGCAACCGCCTGGCGCGTGAGGAACGCAATGTGCCGGCTCGCGATGTAGAAGATCGACGCGATCAGCAATGCCATCGCGAAATGCAGGCAGAGACCGAGCGCCGCCGTGGCTGTGCCGCCTTCGTAAGCCGCCTGGCCCAGGAGCCCGCTCGCGACCGATTGCAGGATGCGCGTCGCGGCAACGCCGCGAAACGCGGAGTAGATGATCGCGTAAAGAATATCGAGCGTGCCGGCGATGCCGCCGCCGACGAGGATCGCGAAGAGAGCGGGATTGCGGCGCATGTGTTTTCCCCAAGTACCGAGGCCGTGCCCGGATATTCCGCGCGGAGCGGCCACGCGGCAAGCACCGAAAGTGCGGGATTGGAGTGCTTAGCGGTATCCGCAGAGCTGCATCGCTTCGATCCGAAGCGTGGGCATGGGTAGCACTCGAAGCGGGCGATCAGGTCGTGACGGCTTCCGCGACCATGCCTTCGATCAAGCCGAGATCCGGAATCACCGCGCGATCGTCGCGCACCAGCACTTCGGCGCGAATGCCGATCGGATGCGCGTTCTCATCGCCGGTCGGAATCAGCGAATCGGGCGTGATGGTCGTAAGACGCGGGAACCCTTGGGCGAGTAGCGCGAGGAAAGGCATCTTGGCGTTGCCGCCGAGCGACTTCAGCACGGCGACGCGCGCATTGGTGTACGTCTCGTCGGCGACTTCGCCGGTCAGCATCGGGAACGAGAACAGCGGCAGGCGCCAGCCGCGCCAAGACAGTCGGCCGAGCAGCCAGCGCGGCGCGTTCGCGATTTTTTCGGGTTGCGCGTAGCTGATGACCTCGGCGACGGTCGCGTTCGGCAGCAGCACGCGGCCGCCGGTGACCGGGATCATGACGCCGCGGATTTCGCGTGGCAGGTCGGGCATGTCGCTTTCCCCTGATCGTGTTCTGTTTCGGTGGCCGCGCGATGATCAGCGCTTAGCGCCGGCGGAATCGGCCAGCATCCGTTCGGCCAGCTCTTTGGGCGAGCCCATGAATTTGACGATGCCGGCTTCGATCACGCCGTCGACCATCGAGCTCACGACGCAGGTGTCCGGATGCTGCGTGTACACCGCACCGCCCTTGCCCGACAGATACGTGCTGCCCTCGACGGCGTCGGTGGTCATGCCCGAGAAGATGATCGCGCCGGAGTTGGCGCCGTAGCGATCCGCGACATCGCGCAGCACGCGATCGATCGACGGGCTGTAGGCGCTGTCGCTGGCGACGCGCTCGAGCACGACGATGCCTTCGGGATCGACTTGCAAGCGATGCGTCGTCGGCACGATGACGACTTCGCCGTGGCCGACTCGCTCGCCGTGCGTGGGCGTGCGCACGGTGAGCTTGATGCTTTTGGCGAGCTGCTGCGCCATCAGATCGACGAATTCCGCGCCCATGTGCTGCGCGAGCAGGAACAGCGCGGGATAACCGTGCGGGAGCTCGCCGAGGAATTCGCGCACGGCTTCCGGTCCGCCGATCGACGCGCCGAGCACCCACACGCGCTTGATCTTCGCCATCGGCACGCTGATCTTGTCGGGATCGAGCCAAGCTTCGTGCGCTTCTCGCTGCACCGGCTGCGGCGCGACGGCTTCTTCCATCGGCATCAGCTCGAATTCGAAATCGTGTTCGGGCACCGGCGGCGGCGCGACGTTTTCGTCGGACGGTGCGAGGTATTCGGCTGCGCTCAGTTTCTCGATGCCGAAATCGTTTGCGGGCGGCACGGGCGGCGGTTCGCCTTCGCCTTCGAGCATGTCTTCGAGCGACCAGTCGGCTGCCGCGGCGAGCGCGGACGAATGCATCGGCGTTGCGGCTTCTTTCGGCGCCGGCGCGACGGGCTCGTCGAATACATCTTCGTCGATCAGCGACAGGCCGCTCGGCGCGTGCTCCGCGACGCTTGGGGATCTTTCGGTCGGCATCTCCAGATCGCCGAGATCGCCGAGATCGCCAGCGTCGATGCTGATGCCTTGTTCGGGCTCGGCGCGCTGCGCAGGCGCATCGCTAAGCAGCTCGTCGAGTATCGAAAGATCGAATTCTTCGGTCTCCGGTTGCGGCGGCGGAGGCGATGCCTGCGCGACGGACGGCGAGGCGGGCTCCTCGAATCCGATCGATTCCGCTTCGTCGAGGAATTCGGGGGAGAACATCAAGGGTTCGGATTCGGCCGGCGGCAAAGGCGCCGCAGTCAGTGCTTCGAGCGTCGAGAAATCGAATTCTTCGGCGGATGGCGGCGCGGATGTCTCGTACACCGCGGCGGCAGGCTGGTTCATCGCGTCGAACGCCGATTCGAGCATGTCCATCGCGTCGGGCTGCTTCGCGACGACGGTCTCGGCCTGCACGGGCGGTTCGGATACGACCACATCGGGACGCGTCGGCGCTTCGATCCTCGCAGGCTGCTCGGCGGCGAGCTCGATCTCTTCAGGCTCGGCGTCGTGCACTTCTTCGATGGCGAGCGCTTCGGCCACAGGCGCCGCGACAACGGGCGCCGGAATCGCCTCCGCGCCTTCCGGCCGCGGCGGGTCGATGTCGGCGCCGAGAATCTTCGCGGCGAGATGGCGCACCCAGCGCGCCTGGTCCCATCCGGAAAGGCTGCTCGAAACCTGCGCATCGTTGAAGACGACGTTGTAGCGGTCGTTTTCGAGCAATCCGTAGACTTCGTCGAGGTGCGATTCGACCGCGGGATCGAGATTGACGACGACGACACGCGCGCCCGAGCTTTCGAGCGCGGCGGCATCGAGATCGTCGGCCGCGGCTTCGTAGACGATCGGCGTGCCGAGCGAAGACAAAGCGTCGCGGAGATGACGTTCCAGCTCGCGCGTCTGGTAGAGCAGCGCGACGGCGACGTTCGTATTACGCACGGTCGAGTCTCAGTATTTCCTGCACGTGGCGCAAAAGATCGGCTTCCTGGTAAGGCTTGCCGAGATAGCGTTCGACGCCGATTTCGAGCGCGCGCTGGCGATGCTTCTCGCCGGTACGCGAGGTGACCATGATGATCGGAACTTCCTTGAGGCGCGCATCGTTGCGCATGTACGTCGCGAGCTCGTAGCCGTCCATGCGCGGCATCTCGATGTCGAGCAGCATCAGGTCCGGCACTTTTTCCTGCAGCTTCTCGACGGCATCGAGGCCGTCCTTCGCGGTGATCACGTCGAGCTCGGCGCGTTCGAGCACGCGCGTCGTCACCTTGCGCATCGTGATCGAATCGTCGACCACCATGATCAGCGGATGACGGCGCTGCTCCGGCAGCGCAGCCGGCGGCGTGTAGGTCGGAAGCTCGACGGCCGTGCCGGCCTCGACGCGCGCGCGCAGCGCGGCGACGCGGCGCACCAGCGGCGCGAGATCGAGAATCATGACGACCGAGCCGTCGCCCATGATCGTCGCGCCGAAGATGCCCGGCACGGAGCTGATCTGCGGGCCGACCGACTTGACCACGATTTCGCGCGAGCCGACGACCGCATCGATGCGCACCGCGGCGCGCTGATCGCCCGTGCGCGTCATCAAGAGCGGCAGCTGTGTCTCGTCGATCGCACGGCCGCCCGGAACACCGAGCAGCTGCGAGAGCTCGTAGATGGTGAATTCCTCGCCGGCATAGCTGTACTTCGGATTGCCGGACGAGAGGCGGCGATCGAGATCCTCGCGCGCGATGCGCACGACGCCCTGCACCGAGGACATCGGAATCGCATAAGTGCTCTCGCCGAGCTTGACCAGGATCGCCTGCGTCACCGCGAGCGTGAACGGCAGGCGGATCGTGAACGTCGCGCCCTGGCCTTGCGTCGAATCGATCAGGAGCGAACCGCCGAGCTGCTTGATCTCGTTGTGCACGACGTCCATGCCGACGCCGCGTCCTGCGAGCTGCGTGACTTGCTCGGCCGTCGAGAAACCGGTTTCGAGCACGAATCCGTAGAGATCGCGATCGGACAGTTCCACGTCGGGCTTCAGAAGTCCGCGCTCGATCGCCTTCTTGCGGATCGCCTCGCGATCCATGCCGCGACCGTCGTCGGACACGCGCAGCACGACTTCGGTCGCCTCGCGGCTGACCGCGATGTTGACAGCGCCTTCGGACGGCTTGCCGCGGGACAGTCGTTCCTCAGGCGTTTCGATGCCGTGCGCGAGCGCGTTGCGCAGCATGTGCTCGAACGGCGCCTTCATGCGCTCGAGCAGGTTGCGGTCCATTTCGCCCTGTGCGCCGTCGACGCGAAGCTGCGCGCGCTTGCCGAGCTCTTGCGCCGCCTGGCGCAGCGTGCGGCGAAGGTTCGGCACCAGCGAATCGAACGGCACCATGCGCGTGCGCATGAGGCCTTCCTGCAGATCCGAGCTGACGCGCGACTGCTGCAGCAGCAAGGTTTCGGACTGCCGCGTCAAATCGTCGAGCAGGCCCTGAATCGACACCAAGTCGGACACCGACTCGCCGAGCGCGCGCGAAAGCTGCTGCAGCTGCGAGAAGCGATCGAGCTCGAGCGGATCGAACGTGGTCTGGCCCGGTTCGTGATGCTCGCGCTGGTAGCGCGCGATGATCTGCGCTTCGGTTTCGATCTCGAGCTTGCGCAGCTGCTCGCGCAGACGGCTGACCGTCTGCTCGAATTCGATCAGGTTGAAGCGGAACGTCGAGATTTGCTGTTCGAGGCGCGAGCGGTAGATCGACACTTCGCCCGCGTAGTTGACCAGCGAGTCGAGAAGCTCGGAACGCACGCGGATCATTTCCTGCGGCGCGCGCGGCTGTTCCTCTTCGTCGAGCGTCGGCAGATGGCGCGGTGCCGGGCGCGGAACGGATGAGGCCGCAGGCGCGGCAGATTCGCTGCGCGCGGGCTCGCTGGCATCTTCGGCCAGCGCCGACGATTCGGTTTCTTCGACGACGGGCGCAGCGGCCGTCGGCGCAACAGCTCCGGCCACCGGCATCTCGCCGGCCACCAGGCCTTCGAAGCGCGCGATCGCGTGCTCGGGCATCGAGATCGCCTGGCGCTGCTCGACGCGCTGCACGAGTGCGTGCAGGCGATCGAAGCCGCGCTCGAGCGATTCGACCGCGACGCGATCCATCGCGCGGCGACCTTCGCTGACCGCGTCGATCAAGGATTCCATCGCGTGGCTCAAGTCGCCGATCGGCGCGAGGCCAGCCATGCGCGCGCCGCCCTTGAGCGTGTGCAGATCGCGTTGCAGGCCCACGATCAGCTCGCGATCCTGCGGCGCTTCGCGCAAGCACGCCATCAGCGAATCGGAGTGATCGAGAATGTCTTCGCCTTCCTGCACGAAGATCTCGAGGAGATCGTCGTCCATGTCCGGCAGCTCGAGCGCGCCGTCGGGCTGCGGGTCTTCCGTGATCGGCGGCGCTTCCGCGCCGGTAAGACGCGGCGCCGCATGAGCACGCGCGGGTTCCGCTTTCGGCGCCGCAGCTTCGATGATTTCTTCGGGTTCGGACGCTATGGATTCGAGAATGTCGGCCGGCTCGCTGAGCGACACGCTGTCGAGCGACTCTTCTTCCAGCGCCTCGTCCATCGCGGCGGCGCTGTCGCCGAGCGCATCGGCCGACGATTCGAGATTGATTTCCTCGTCGATGTCTTCGGCGTCGAACGAGACCGCCGGCACTTCATCGGCCGGAACATACATTTCTGGTTCGAACGCCGACGGCTCGGCACTCGCCTCGGCGGCATCGAGCGCGTTGACGACGGTCGCGTCGACGAAGCCCGGCAATCCGCTGAAAGCCGATTCCGCAGCGACGCTTTCCTCGCTCGCGGCAGCCGGCGGCTCGACCGCGTGCTCGGCGTCGGCCAACGTCGGATTTTCGATGTCGAACGCCGACAGCGAAGCCGCGAGATCGGCAGGAATCTGGACTTGTGCGGTTTCTTCGAAGGCTTCTTCGTTTTCCTCGAAGCTCTGCACCAGCGTGCTGGTCAGATCCTCGTCGCCGAGCTCGGGCGTCGGCGCGTGCATCGGGTTTTCGTCGTTCGCCGCAGGCTCGGCGATTTCGTTCGCCGCGATCTCGTCCTTGATGTCCGCTTGCGTCGGCTCGGTGCCGGTGTAGAGGTGCAGAGATGTCTCGGGCTCCGGCAGCGCATCGCGAAGCGCAGTGACGCGCTCGACAAGCTCGGACGAATCCGGCAGCGGACCGACGCCGGCGTCGAGGCGCATGACGACGTCGTTGGCGAGCGCGATCGTCTGATGCAAGGCTTCGATACCTTCGGCATCCGGAGCGGCGCTGATACCGCGCAGGCGCTTGATGTAGCCTTCGAGCGGCGCCAGCACGTGACCGAGCGGCGGAATGTCGACCATCGCGATCGCGCCGTTCAACGTGTGCACGGCGCGCAACAATGCTTCGCTCGCGACGACCGGCGTCGGCGTGCAGCTCGCGATGAAATCGCCGATGACGCCGAGATGCGCGGCGACTTCGCTCTTCAGGATGTCGAACAAAACCGGATCGATCGACGGCAGCGGACCGCCTTCGGCCTCGGGTTCCGGTTCCATCGCACCGAACGCGCTTTCGATATCGAAATCTTCGGTTTGCGCAGCGACGTCGGTCAGCGACGCGGACTCGGTCGCGATCGGGACGCGGCGGCGCACGATGCGCTTGACCTTGCGCGTCGCCGGCCCGCGCGCGGGAACGTGCGCGTCTTCGCCCGCGGCGATGCGATCGGCCGTCATCATGATGCCGTGGATGTTCGCGGCCGGCGCCGGTCCACCGCGCAGCGCCGCGAGAAGCTCCGGCAGCGCTTCGAGCGCGTGATCGACGATCGCGACGGCTGCTTGGCTCGGCACGATCGTGCGATCGAGCACGCGGTTCAGCATGTTCTCGACCTTCCAGCTGAACTCGCCGAGCGTCAGTGCGCCGACCAGGCGGCCGGAGCCTTTCAAAGTGTGGAACGAGCGGCGCAGCGGTTTCAGCGATTCGAGATTCTCGACTTCCATCTTCCAGACCGGAAGCTGGCGACGCATGTTGTCGATTTCTTCCTGCACTTCCTCGACGAAAACTTCGCGGATCTCATCGTCGATGTCGTCGCTCGCGGAGCTGTGGAATCCGGCGTCCGGCGTGGCGCTTTCGACCGGCACTTCCTCTTCGATTTCCTCTTCGATCTCGACCCAGCCGTCTTCGCTTTCGCCGGTCTCGGCCAAGCGCAGACCGGATAGATCGTGCGCGAACGGTTCGGGCGAGCGCGCTTCACCGACGATGAGATCTCCAAGATCGCGGCCGGGCGCGATCTCGACGATGCTCATCAGATCGCTGTGCTCGTCGGATGGCGTCTGCACGCTTTGGATTTCTCCGGTCCATTCGGCCGAAGGCAGATCGATGTCGGGAAGATCGATGCTCGGGAATTCTTCGCCGTCGCTTGCGTGATCGGCAGCGGCGTCGCGCAAACCGTCGCTGCGTCCGCTCGGCAGATGATCGCCCCAGCTCGGGAATTGCTCGGCGGGCACGTCATCGAGCGACAGCGCGGAAAGATCGCGTCTCTGAGTTGACGTGGTGGTGCGAGGCACATCGTCGCCGCCATAAGCCAGCGCCGCCGCGGCTGCAAGCGCGGCGGCGTTCGATTCGGAGACGGTCGCACCGGTGTGCGGATCGGGTGCCGGCGGCTGCACGCCCGAACCCGGACCGCCGCCGCCCGGCGGCACCGGCCAGTAGCCGAGCGCTTCGAGACTTTCGCGGGTGACGTCGAGAATGCGCTCGCGATTGCCGCGCTGCTCGCGCGTCGCTTCCAGGTAATACTCGATCGCGGCGAGCGCATCGGCGAGCTTGTCCATCTGCTCGGCCGTCGGCACGCGGCGATGTTGCAGCAGTTCGGTTTCGACGAAGCGCACGATGCCGGTCATGAGCTGCGCCGCGTCGGCAAGGCCGAGCATGCGCAGCGCGCCGGAAATCTCTTCGAGGAGACGCGGAATCTGCTCGACTCTCGCGTGTTCCCACGGCGATTCGATGAACGCGATGATGTCGTGCTTGGCCTGCTGGATGTTGACCGCGGCCTCGCGCATCAGCGCATCGAGAATCTTGCGCACTTCGGCCTTGGGAAGCTCGAGCTCGCCTTCGACCTCTTCGGCCTCGCCGCCGGCGCCGAGGCGCTCGATGTGATCGTCGAGCGACGCTTCGACGTAGAGCAACGCGCCGGCGACGTCGAGCAGAGCGCCTTCGTCGATCGGGCGGCGATGATCGGACATCTCCTCGATCACGGTGCGCTGTTCGCTGACGACTTTGCGCGGCATGCCGAGGCCCAGCATGCCGAGCGTGTCGCCGACGCGATCGAGAATTTCGGCCTGGTTCGCCAGATCAGCCGGATTCGCGTCCTGGCTGCGCAAGAAGATGTCGAGCGCTTCCTTGACGCGCAGCAGATCATCCTTGATCGCGACCGACACGGTGTCCAGCAAATTGCGGTTGTGGCCCGTCATCGAGCCTTGCGCGTGCTGCAGCTCTTTCTGCGTCGGCAGCAGCGTGTCGAGGCGATACGTGCTGCGTACTTCGCGCGTGCGCGGACCTTGTCCGGTCGAATGCGCGATGTAGTAGAGAAGATTCTTGACCAGCTCGCGCGGCGGATTCGCGTTGAATCCGGATTCGCCGTTCTCGGCGAAACGACGAATCTCGCGATCGACGCCGCCGAAAAGAAGCTTGACCGAAACGCTCGGCTCGAGCCCGCCGTCATTGACCGCGTCGATGACGCCGCCGGCGACCCACCACAGACGACGCGGTTCGACGCCGTGCGAAATCAGACGCAGGCGATCGAGCACGTTGGTCAGCCGATCGAGATGCTCGGTCGCGCTCGCGTCGCGGAACCATTTCAAGAGCGCGGCCTGGAACGCGAGGCGAAGACGCAGCGCTTGCGCACGCAGATCCGCGACCGGCAGCGCGACGAGTGCGCCGTTCGCATTCAGCGGCAGCGCGACGTGCAGGTCCGGCGAGAACAACGCCGATTCGGAAAGAAGATTGTCGCCGCGACACGCGCGCAGATCGTTCAACAACGGCAAAAGGACGATCGGAATGTCCTTGTGCCCGCTCTGCACGCGCTCGAGGTAATCGGGCAGCTGCACCATGCCGCGCATCAACACGGAATAGGCTTCGTCGCGCTGCTTGACGCTGTCGTCGAGAAGGCCCTGCGCGAGGCGTTCCATTTCCTCGACGGCCATCGCCGCGCCGTACAACTCGACCATGCGCAGCGTGCCCTGCACCTGATGCAGGTGCACGGTGCTTTCGCGCATCAGCGCTACGTCGGCCGTGTTTTCGACGTAGGCCTCGAGCGCGTCGCGCGCCTGTTTCAAGGTCGCGTCGAGCTCGTGCTTGACCCAGCTGAGAGCGGTGAAGTCGGTGTTGTCGTGCAGTTTCATGCCACCCTCGATCACTTGCGCCGGCATCAGGTATGCCGGCGGTGCATCCGAAGCGCTTCCCCGCGCTCCGCTTATCCAGGCAGCTTGAAGTCAGCTACCGACCTGCGCAGATCGGATGCGAGCTGCGCAAGGTTGCCGATCGATTCGGCGGTCTGGCTTGCGCCGACCGACGTCTGAGTCGTGATTTCCTGAATCACATTCATCGTCGCCGAAATATTCGTCGCCGCCGCCGACTGCTGGCGCGCCGCCGAGGAGATGTTCTGAATCAATTCGGCGAGATCGTTCGAGACTTTTTCGATCTCGCCGAGCGCGAGGCCCGCGTCCTCGGCGAGTCGCGCGCCGGAGACCACTTCGGACGTCGTCTGCTCCATCGAGCTGACGGCTTCGTTGGTGTCGGACTGAATCGTCTGCACCAGCGTTTCGATTCGCTTGGTCGCGCCCGAGGCGCGTTCGGCGAGTCGCTGCACTTCGTCGGCGACGACCGCGAAGCCGCGGCCCGCTTCACCGGCGGAGGCCGCTTGAATCGCCGCGTTCAACGCAAGAATGTTGGTCTGCTCGGCGATGTCGTTGATGAGCTCGACGATCGATCCGATTTCCTGCGAGGACTCGCCGAGGCGCTTGATGCGCTTGGACGTTTCCTGGATCTGATCGCGGATCGAGTCCATGCCTTGAATTGTCTGGCGCACGATCGCGGCGCCTTTGGCGGCGATCTGCACGGACTTCTGCGCGACTTCCGCGCTTTCGGTCGAGTTCTTCGACACGTTGTCGATCGACGAGGCCATCTCGTTGATCGCCGCCGATGCCGAGGTGATCTGCTGCGCCTGATGTTCCGCGGCTTCCGCAAGGTGCATCGCGGTCGCCTGCGTTTCCTGCGCGGCGGCGGATACCTGCACGGCGGTTTCGTTGATCGTCGTGACCAGGCTGCGCAGCGCTTCGACCGCGAAGTTGACCGAGTCCGCGATCGCGCCGGTGATGTCTTCGGTGACCGTCGCCTTCACCGTGAGGTCGCCTTCGGCGAGCGATCCCATTTCGTCGAGGAGGCGCAGAATGGCTTCCTGGTTGCGCTGATTCAATTCAGCGGAAACCTGGTAGCGGCGCTGCTGGTCGCGGATCAGGTTGACGCCGAGGAAGAGCAGCAGCAGGAGAGCGGCGCCGGCGGCGATCGCACCCCACCACGGATTCGGGAAGAAACGCTTGGTCGGCAATTCGCCGATGCGCTGCGCGACGTTGCCGGCGCGAAGCAGCACGCTCTGGCTGTCGGTGAAGATCGAGTCGGCGGCGTCCTTGACTTCTTGGAGGCTGGTCGATGCTTCCTGGATCTTTTGGATCGGATCGGCGAGACCGGTCCACTGCTGCGAGATGTCGCCGAGGATTTGTTTAGCGTTCGGATTGTCGAGCGCGCGGATGTTGAGCTCCGGCGCGCCGTTCAAGAGACCGCTGACCACCGTGCCGTAGAGGCGCGCGTCGCGCGCGAATCCGTCGGCCGACATCGCGGCATCGGCGCCGCCGGCGAGAATCTTGGTGACGCGGCCGCCCATGCGGTCGGCGAGCTGCATCTGGCGCGAGGAGATATAGACCTGCGATGCGCTCGCGTTCTTCTCGGTGAGAATGTTGACGACTTCGTTCATGCGCGAGTTGAGCGCGCCGAGCTTGTCGGTGAAGTCTTTCGCGCTGGTCGCGGCACCGAGGACGAGATCCTTGTTGCCGAGAATCTTGGTTGCGTTGGTCTGGAGCGCAGCCCAGGCCTTGGTCAAGGCTTCGAGCTCGGTCTTGACGGTGTCGAGATTCGCGTAGCCCTGCATGCCGCGGTTGTCGCCGGCATTGAGGTTGCGCACGTAGGTGTCGATGTTGCCGCGCGTGCTCTCCAGCTCCTTGAACGCGAGCTCGTTGCCGGCGGCGGCTTCGGACGCGTACTTGGCGAGCGCTTGCGACAAGACTTGGATCTGCGTCGTATAGGCGACGGCTTGTCGATCCTGGTTGTTCTTGTAATAGAGATAACCGAAGTCGACGATCGCGAATACGAACAGAAAGCCGAGCAGCACGAACAGCACGGTGTTCGCGCTGCCGCCCCGCTCTCTACCTAATGCGCCCGAAGTCGTGCTCATTCTCCACCCCTTGGTCAGTCTTCTCTAAAGGCCGGCCGCCCGCCGGCCCGCACGCCAACGCCGACAGATCCGACGGCGGTCCTTCCCGCCCCGGATCTGCAAGGACCGCGTGCGGCGACACGAATTCGTGTCGCGGGGGCTTTCGTAAGCCCCTTTCGCGTGTTCGCGGTTTCACCCGCTCTCGCCTGTGCAACCCATGAAAAGCGAGCAACTTTCATGCCGAACCCTGCTGGAATTCGGCCGCGCGAACCAGCACCGTCATGCTGAAAAGGCCCCACAGCACGTCGCCGAGCTGGAGGTTCTCGCCGACGAACCTCTGGTAGCGCTCGTCCGCTTCGCCGACGGCCTCGGCGCGCTGCTCCTCGGAGAAGCTGCGCTGGCCGAGCACTTCGTCGATCAGGAGTCCGACGCTGCCGGCGTGCTGGCGCACCACCAGCACGCGGCTGGCTTCGGTCGGCACCGTGCGTTCGCCTTCGATGAAATCGCGAAGATCGATGACCGGCACCAGATTGCCGCGCACGTTGGCGACGCCCAGAAGCCACGATCGAGTGCCCGGCACCGCGGTCAAGAGCGGCGGCGTCAGGATTTCGTTGACTTCCGCGATGAGGCTGACGAAATGCCGTACGCCGACACGGAAACCGATGCCGCGCCAAAGCCCGGGCGCCTCGATCTGCTCCGGCAGGCCCGCCACGTGGGCAAGGCTGCGCCGCTCGTAGTCGGCGAGCAGCTCGAACGGGGTCAGCACGGAGTGGTCCGCGGCGATGGCCATATCAGCCCGGGAGCAGATCGCTGATGCGCGCGAGGAGGTCCTTCTCGCGCACCGGTTTGGTCATGAAATCCTTCGCACCCTGGCGCAGGCCCCAGACGCGGTCCGCTTCCATCGACTTGGTGGTGATGATCAGGATCGGGATCGACGCCGTGGTCGCGTCGCGAGAGAGATCGCGCGTCGCTTGAAAACCATTAATGCCCGGCATGATCACGTCCATGATCACAAGATCAGGCTTCTCGCGCTTGACCAGCGCGATGCCCTGCTCGGCGCTCGGCGCGCTCGAAACACGGTGCCCGCCCTTGGTGAGCATGGTGCTCAGGGCGTGTACGTCCGTGGGTGAATCGTCAATGATGCAAATGTGCGCCATTTCATCCCCTGAAGATCCAATGGCCTAACCGAAAACAACGGATGTCGTCGAAACGTGCGGCAATGGATGGCCGCTTCCTGATCTTCGCGATCGTGCAGAAACGCATACGTCACTGCACATGACGGCGGATCGCGCCGAGCAGCTCCTCGCGCGTGAACGGCTTGGTGAGGTATTGCTCCGAGCCGACGATGCGCCCGCGCGCCTTGTCGAACAGGCCGTCCTTCGAGGACAGCATGATCACCGGCGTGCCCTTGAACATCTGGTTGTTCTTGATCAGCGCGCAGGTCTGATAACCGTCGAGGCGCGGCATCATGATGTCGACGAAAATGATCTGCGGCTGCTGATCGGAGATCTTCGCGAGCGCCTCGAAACCGTCGGTGGCGGTCACGACCTCGCAGCCTTCCTTGCGGAGCAGCGTCTCGGCCGTTCGGCGAATGGTCTTCGAGTCGTCGATGACCATGACCTTGACGCCGGTCAGACTGCTTTGTTTCGTGTCATCCACTCGGACCCCCTACCGCCTCTAGCAAAAACGGATTACCGGCATGCGAGAACCATGCCGACAGCGGAGCGCATCATGCCTTGCGAGCTTGAGCTCCAGCCTCGTCGAAACGGGTGTATCGCGCGATCGAGCCTTCTTAACCAAAACTTAGCGGAACTGTCAAGTTGTGCTTGTAAACCCGCGAAATCCCACGGGAACCAGCGACCGTTCCGCGCTCGAAAATCGAGTCCCACCCGAGCCCGAGTGTAGTATAGGTACACCTACCATGCTGCGACGACGGTCGCGGCTGGAAGCACCCCCGGAGCGCTTTGAATGAACCGCACATTGGCCGTGCTGATGGATCCGATCGCCATGATCCATCCGGAAAAGGACTCCACGCTGGCGATGCTGCTGGAAGCCCAGAAGCGCGGATATGAGCTGCTTTACACCGTCCAGAGCGGCCTTGCGGTGCGTGGCGGCGAGCCTTGGGCGAAGCTCGCGCCACTGACCGTGCGCGACGACGACGCGGACTGGTTCACGCTCGGCGAATCCGTCTGGCGCGATCTTTCGACCGTCGGCGTGATCCTCGCGCGCAAAGACCCGCCCTTCGACGATCAGTTCCTCTACGACACGATGGTGCTCGAGCTCGCCGAGCGCCGCGGCGCGATGGTGATCAATCGCCCGCAAGGCTTGCGCGACGCCAACGAGAAGCTTTTTTCGCTGCATTTTCCGCAGTGCATCCCGCCGACATTGATCGCGCGCGACGCCGGCGAAGTGCGCCGCTTCGCCGCCGAGCACGGCGAAGTGATCCTGAAACCGCTCGACGGCATGGGCGGCTATTCGATCTTCCGAAGCCGCAACCACGATCCGAACCTCAACGTCATCATCGAAACGTTGACGAAAAACGGCCGCCAGTTCTGCGCCGTGCAGCGCTTCATTCCGGAGATCAGCGCCGGCGACAAACGCATCCTGATGATCGACGGCGAGCCCGTGCCGTATGCCTTGGCGCGCGTGCCGCAGGGCGATGATTTCCGCGGCAATCTCGCGCGCGGCGGCAAAGGCGTCGGCGTGCCGCTCAGCGAGCGCGATCGCTGGATAGCCAACGAAGTCGGGCCCGAATTGAAGCGCCGCGGCATGCTTTTCGTCGGCCTCGACGTGATCGGCGACTACCTGACCGAGATCAACGTCACATCTCCGACCTGCATCAGGGAGCTCGACAAGGCATTCGGGCTTAACATCGCGGGTCAATTGTTCGATGTGATCGAAGCCAAGCGCGCTTAAATGGCAGCACCCGGTACCAGCAGCGCCGACCGTTTCGGCGTGACTTTGCTGTTCTCGCTGATCGCGCATGGCGTGTTCGCGCTCGGGCTCACGTTCGAGTTCGAGAAGCCGGCGCCGAGGCTGCCTTCGCTCGACGTGATCCTGGTGCAGTCGGCGAACAGCGAAAAGCCCGAGAAAGCCGATTTCCTCGCGCAAGCGACCAACAGCGGCGGCGGCGACGCCGACAAGGCGCATCGTCCCTCCGCGCCGCTGTCGAGCCCGATCCCGAAGGCGATCGCCGGCGTCGCGCCCGTGCCGCTGGACAATGGCGCGCCGCGCCCGACGCCGCCGCGCGACGCCGAGCTTCTGACGCAGAAACAATCGAGCTTCAGCGTTCGCACCGACGCCGCGACGCCGGACAATCAACCCAAGCCTGTCGTCGTCGAGCGCGACATCGAGCAGCGCAAGATCGAGATGGCGCGCCTCGCGCAGGAGATCCAGCGCGAATCCGAGCAATATGCCAAGCGGCCCAAGCGCAAATACATCTCCGCGAACACCAAGGAATACGAATTCGCCGCGTACATGCGCGCCTGGGTCGCGCGCATCGAGCGCATCGGCAATCTGAACTACCCCGATGAAGCGCGCCGCCAGCAGCTGCACGGGCAGCTCGTGCTCACCGTCGGCCTCGACCGCGCCGGCAAGATCAAGAGCATCGACGTGATCCAGTCGAGCGGACACAAGGTCCTCGACGACGCCGCGATCCGCATCGTCCACCTCGCCGAACCGTTCCCGGCGCTGCCCGAGGACAAGGAAAAGGTCGACGAGCTCTACATCAGCCGGACCTGGCAGTTTCTGCCGGGCGACATCCTGCGCAACCGCTGAGGGCCTGCTACCAGCCGTTTGCGCAAAAAGCCCCTCACCCGGCCCTCTCCCGCGAGCGGAGAGGGGAATTGTTTGAACCATTCCCGTCGTGCCGCATTCCTACACCGTATTCAGGACGGTCCAGTACAATGCGCGCATGGCCGACTCGAGCCCGCTGACCAACCAGCTCTTGATCGCGATGCCTACATTGCGCGATCCCAACTTCGCGCGGGGAGTCACGTTCCTTTGCCAGCACGGCGAAGACGGGGCGATGGGGCTGATGATCAACCGCCTGTCCGAATACCGCCTGGGCGACGTGCTGGCGCAGATGAACATGAGCTCGGAGCTCTCCGAGATCGTGGACGCGCCGGTCCTGATCGGCGGCCCGATGCAGCCCGAGCGCGGCTTCGTGCTGCATTCGCCGCAGGGCGAGTGGGAATCCTCGTTCCGCATCTCCGATCGCCTCAGCGTCACGACCTCGCGCGACATCCTGGTGGCAATGGCCGCTGGCGAAGGTCCGCGGCATGCGATCGTCACGCTCGGCTACTCAGGCTGGAGCCCGGGCCAGCTCGAGCAGGAGCTGCGCGACAACGCCTGGCTCACAGCGCCCGCGTCCGAGGAAGTCCTGTTCACGACGCCGCTCGAAGAGCGCTGGGAAGCCGCCGCGAACATCGTCGGCGTCAATCTGATCCAGCTGACGAGCTATGCCGGACACGCCTGAGACGCGGCCGGTCGATCTTTCCGGCAACGTGCTCGGTTTCGATTTCGGTAAGCGCCTTATCGGCGTCGCGGTCGGCAATCGCCTCACCGGCGCGCGCGCGCTCTCGACCGTCGATCACGGCGACACCGAACCCGACTGGCGCCGCATCGACGCGCTGATTTCCGAATGGCGCCCCGCTTGCCTCATCGTCGGCCTGCCGCTCTCGCTCGACGGAAACGAGCAGCCGATGAGCCGCGCCGCGCGCGCGTTCGGCGCTGCGCTCGAAGCACGCTACGCGCTGGCGATCCAATTCGTCGACGAGCGCCACACTTCCAACGAAGCCGCGCGACGCTTCGCCGCACGCCGTGCCGAAGGCAAGGCCAGGCGCAAGGACGCCGCCGCCCTCGACGCGATCGCAGCCGAAATCATTCTCGAAAGCTGGCTCGCCGAGGGGCCGACCCACGCATGAACGGCACTGCCCAAATCGACGCACACGGAAAACTGCGCCACCTGATCACGCTGGACGGACTCGGCCGCGAGCGCATCGCGGGCTTGCTCGACCTCGCTGCCGTTCTGCGCGACGCGTACGCCAAGGGCACCCTGCCGAGGCTGCTCGAAGGCCGCACCGTGATCAACCTCTTCTTCGAGGCCTCGACGCGCACGCGCACCAGCTTCGAGCTCGCCGCGCGCCGTCTCGGCGCCGACGTCGTCAACTTCGACATCGCCAACTCCTCGACCAGCAAAGGCGAAAGCCTCGAGGACACGCTCGCGACGCTCGAAGCGATGAACACCGATGCGTTCATCGTGCGCCACAAGGAGAACGGCACGCCCGCGCGCTGCGCAGCGCGCGCAAAACGTGCGGTCGTCGTTAACGCCGGCGATGGAAATCACGCGCATCCGACGCAAGGCCTCCTCGACCTGTTGACGATCCGCGACCGCAAAGGCGACGTTGAAGGTCTCAATGTGACGATCTGTGGCGACGTGCGCCATTCGCGCGTCGCCCGTTCAGACATCGACGGCCTGCGTGCGCTCGGCGCCGGCGAGATCCGCTTGTGCGGACCGGCCGCGCTGCTGCCTTCGGCCAATGAATTCCCAGGATGCCGCGTCGTCCAGGATTTCGACGACGCGCTCGAAGGCAGCGACGTCGTGATCATGCTGCGCCTTCAGAAAGAGCGCATGCAAAGCGCGCTCGGCCTCGACGAAGCGGACTACTTCAAGGCCTACGGGCTTGATCCCGCGCGACTCGCGCGCGCGCGACCCGACGCGATGGTCATGCATCCGGGGCCGATGAATCGCGGCGTCGAGATCGCGAGCGAGGTCGCCGACGGTCCGCAATCCGTGATTCTCGATCAGGTCGCCAACGGCATCTTCGTGCGCATGGCCGTGCTCGCCGCGCTGTTGCCGCGCTGACTCAGCGGTGCGGCGTCAGAAGGAGATCGAGGTGCACGCGGCCGTCGAGATTCGCGGCCTCGTTGACGCGCCGCCACGCGACCATGACCGAACCCGCATCGAAGCAGTCTTCGGTCGTGCCGTCGCGGTGCAACACTGTGATCGCCGCGTACCACTCGGATAGGGATTCGAGGAAATCGAGCGGCGATTCGCCGCAGGCGCGCTCGATCGCCCATGGATGGAATTCGCTGATCAGCACTGGATGAAAGCGGTCGAGCGTGCGCGAAAGCCCGCGCAGCGCCCGCGGCTCCATGCCTTCGACGTCGATCTTGACGAGATCGAGCCGGTCGATCTTGGCGAGCGCATCGTCGAGCACGACGGTTGGCACGCGGATCGTGGCGCCGCCCGTTTCCGAGCGCAGGCGCTCGCCCGCCGCGGCCGGCGTCGCGCTGTTCGACGTGCTGATATGCGTGCGAAGGTCGGTGCCGCCGACGCGATCCGACGCCGCTGCGCGGATCAGCTCGACGTTGCTAAATCCGTTGCGCTGGCACGCACGCTCGATCAGCGCGAGATTGCGCGGGATCGGTTCGACCGCGAACACGCGCCCTTCCTCGCCGACCAGCGAAGCGCCGAGCGTCGTGAATACGCCGATGTTGGCGCCGATGTCGAGAAACGTCGCGCCGGACTTCAAGTGATCGCGCAAGGCCGTTTCGACATGAGCTTCATGGGGCTGTCCCGCGATCAGGGGCGCGCCGATGTGCGTGTCGCTCGGCATCGCGAAGAGCCGTCGGCCCGACGTCGCGATTTCGACCGGCACTTCGTCGCGATTGACGACGTACCAGCGCCGGCCGTGCCAGCCCGCTCCCGCCGCGCGATCCTCGACGCTCTCGAGGAGACGCAACTGCGAGCGCCGCTCGAGCAGGGTTTCGAGCGTCGCCTCGTCGAGCGCGTGCATCTCGAACACCGCATGGCGCCGCCATGCGACGCGGCGCAGCGGATTCAGCCAGCGGTTCGAGACGCGCGCGAAGAAGCGACCGCGCAAGCTCTCGTCGGGCCCGTCGACGAACTGGAACACGGCGACGCCGCCCGGCGCGAGCACGCGGAAGAACTCGTCGACGTAGCCGGCCGCGAGGCGCGAAGGAATGTGCTGCAAAGTCATCGTCGAATAGACGAAATCGATGCTCGCGTCGGCGATGTTCTCGATGCGCGGCGAAGGATTCTCGCGGAACTCGATGTTCGGGATATCCGCATTCAAGCGCCGCGCGGTGTCGATCATGCTCGCCGACACGTCGACGCCGATGACTTGCTCGAAATGCTGAGCCAGCGCGCGGCTCAGCCTTCCCGCGCCGCAGCCGAAATCGAGCGCGACGCCGCGACCGACCGGCAACCCGCGCGCGGCGAGCATGTGCATCTGCACGTCGATTTCGAGCTTACCGGTGGCGAAGAATTCGTCGGATTGCCAGCGTCCGCCACGCTTGTCGCCGTGCGACAAAACCGCCCACAGCGGATCCTCGCGTCCCAGCGTCTGCCAGACGCGGCGCAGGCGTTCGAGTTCGGAATGGGACATCTAGGCGTTGGGAATCATCGTTGGGACGCGCGCTTATTTCCCCTCTCCCGCTTGCGGTAGAGGGCAGGATGAGGGCATCGAAGCAACGACGCTGCGTTGCGCGTGCTTCCCTCACCCGACGCGCCGCTGCGCGTCGGCCTCTCCCGCGAGCGGGAGAGGCGAAATCGACGCTAATTTAGTGGGCGCAGCCGCGGAAAGAAAGGATCAGCTTTCGACGAGCTCGACGCCGTCGAGACCCTGGCTCAACGTATGCGCATCGCCGCCCTGGGCAAGCTTGATCTTGAGGCGCACTTCGTTCGCCGAGTCGGCGTGGCGCAGCGCATCTTCGTAGCTGATTTCGCCGGCCTGGTACAGCTCGAACAGGCTCTGGTCGAACGTGCGCATGCCAAGGTTGGTCGATTCCTTCATCACGTCCTTGAGCTTGTGGATCTCGCCCTGGCGGATGTAGTCGGCGACCAACGGCGTGCCGAGCATGACTTCCATCGCGACGCGGCGCGCCTTGCCGTCCGGCGTCGGGATCAGCTGCTGCGCGACGACGCCCTTCAGGTTCAGCGAAAGATCCATGAAGAGCTGCGAGCGGCGGTCTTCGGAGAAGAAATGGATGATGCGGTCCATCGCCTGGTTGGCGTTGTTCGCATGCAACGTGCACAGGCAAAGGTGACCGGTTTCCGAGAAGTTGACCGCGTGCTCCATCGTCTCGCGCGTGCGCACCTCGCCGATCATGATGACGTCAGGCGCCTGGCGCAGCGTGTTCTTCAGCGCGTTTTCCCAAGTGTCCGTGTCGATGCCGAGCTCGCGCTGCGTGATGATGCAGCCTTCGTGCTTGTGCACGTATTCGATCGGGTCCTCGATCGTGATGATGTGACCCGTCGAATTCTGGTTGCGGTAGCCGATCATCGCGGCGAGTGACGTCGACTTGCCCGTGCCTGTCGCGCCGACGAACATGATGATGCCGCGCTTGGTCATCGCCAGCGATTTGATGATCGCCGGCAGTGAAAGCTCTTCGATCGTCGGGATGCGCGTCTCGATACGGCGCAGCACCATGCCGACGCAGTTGCGCTGATAGAAGCACGACACGCGGAAGCGGCCGACGCCGGTCACGCTGATCGCGAACTGGCACTCGTGCGTTTTCTCGAACTCCTCGCGCTGCGAGGGCGTCATCACGTTCAGCACCATGTCGCGCGACTGCTGCGGAGTGAGCGCGTTCTGCGTGATGGGCGAGATCCGCCCGTGCACCTTCATCGAAGGCGGCACGCCGGCCGTGATGAAAAGATCCGACGCCTTCTTGTGCGTCATCAACTTGAGGAACGAGGTGAAATCGACGCTGCTGCTCATGGTGATGCTCCCGGGTCTCGATCACCCGATGATGGATCCCGTGTCACCGTACGTCCGTGTACTGCACGGGATGACGGCATCCTGCCGTCATTTGAAAATTTCCTTGTTCTTCGCGTACCCGATCGCTTGCTGGCGAGTCACCAGGCCGCGCTTGACCAGATCCTGCAAACATTGATCCAGCGTCTGCATGCCGTACTGGTTGCCGGTCTGGATCGAGGAGTACATCTGTGCGACCTTGTCCTCGCGGATCAGATTTCGAATCGCCGGGATGCCGACCATGATCTCGTGCGCCGCGATGCGCCCGCCGCCGACTTTCTTCAGCAGCGACTGCGAGACCACAGCGCGCAGCGATTCGGACAGCATCGAGCGCACCATCGGCTTTTCGCCGGCCGGGAACACGTCGATGATGCGGTCGATGGTTTTCGCGGCCGACGAAGTGTGCAGCGTCGCGAACACCAGATGCCCGGTCTCGGCGGCGGTGAGCGCGAGGCGGATCGTCTCGATGTCGCGCATTTCGCCGACCAGCACGTAGTCGGGGTCTTCGCGCAGCGCCGAGCGCAGCGCCTCGGTAAATCCGTGCGTGTCGCGGTGCACTTCGCGCTGGTTGATCAGACACTTCTGCGAGGTGTGCACGAACTCGATCGGATCCTCGATCGTGAGGATGTGCGCGTATTCGTTCTTGTTGACGTGATCGACCATCGCCGCCAGCGTGGTCGACTTGCCCGAGCCGGTCGGCCCGGTGACCAGGATCAGACCCTGCGGCTGCGAGATCAGCTCCTTGAAGATGCGCGGCGCGCCCAGATCCTCGAGCGTCAGCACTTCGGAAGGAATCGTCCGGAACACGGCGCCCGCGCCGCGGTTCTGGTTGAACGCGTTGACGCGAAAGCGCGCCAGGCTCGGAATCTCGAACGAGAAGTCGACCTCGAGGAATTCCTCGTAGTCGCGCCGCTGCTTGTCCGACATGATGTCGTAGATCAGCGAATGGATCTGCTTGTGATCGAGCGCCGGGATGTTGATGCGCCGCACGTCGCCGTCGACGCGGATCATCGGCGGCAATCCGGCCGAAAGATGAAGATCGGAGGCCTTGTTCTTGACCGAAAAGGCCAGCAGTTCGGCAATATCCATACGTATCCCCTGGAATCCACGGGCACCGCCGCGCGGCGCCCGTACCCGCAACCCGGGCCAGTATAGCTCGCAAAAATCATGCCCGATCAGGCGTCTTCCATGAATTCCTGCGAATCAGCCTACAGTTCCGTGCGAAGGCGCATCGCCGCAGCCAGCGCCGCCGCGGGGCGCGAGCCGGCGCGTCTCGTCGCGGTCGGCAAGACCAAGCCGGCGGCGGCGCTCCGCGAGCTTGCCGGGCTCGGCCAGATCGCGTTCGGCGAGAACTACGTGCAGGAAGCGCGGGCCAAGCAGGCGGAGCTGGCCGATCTCTCGCTCGAATGGCACGCGATCGGACCGCTGCAGTCGAACAAGGCGGGCGACGTCGCGCGCCATTTCGACTGGCTGCAGACGCTCGATCGCGAAAAGCTCATCGAGCCGCTGGCGCGCCACCGCGCCGCGGACGCAGCGCCGCTCAACGTGCTGATCCAGGTCAACATCGACGATGAGACCAGCAAATCCGGCTGCGCGCCGCAGGAAATCCCGCGCCTCGCGGCGGCCGTCCGCAAGCATCCGGCGCTTCGTCTTCGCGGCCTGATGGCGATTCCTTCGCCTGAGCCCGACCTCGAGCGAAGACGTAGCGCGTTCGCGCGCATGCGCGCGCTCTTCGACACGCTGGCATCCGGACACGACGGCATCGACACGCTGTCGATGGGCATGTCCGATGATTTCGAGGTCGCGATTGCCGAAGGCGCGACGATGGTGCGCATAGGATCGGCGCTGTTCGGCGCGCGCGTGGCCGGGATTCGGGAGTCGGGAACGGGGAATCGTTGAAGCATGGCTTGCTATGCTTGCGCTTCCGAATCGGATCCTCCCGCGCTGTAATGTCCACGACTCCCGATTCCCCCATCGCCTTCATCGGCGGCGGCAACATGGCACGCAGCCTCGTCGGTGCGCTGATCGGCGGCGGTACCGCCGCCAACGCAATCAGGGTCGCCGAGCCCGATTCTGCGCTGCGCACCGCGCTTGCTCGCGACTTCGGAGTCGCCACATTCGAGCGCAACGCCGATGCCGCCGTCGGCGCCGACACCGTGATCCTCGCCGTCAAGCCGCAGGTCATGCGCGCGGTCTGCGCCGAGCTCGCCGAGGCGATTGGCGAGCACAAGCCGCTGATCATCTCGATCGCCGCCGGAATCCGTCTCGATCAGATCGCGCAATGGCTCGGCGCGACGCTGCCCATCGTGCGCTGCATGCCCAACACGCCGGCATTGATCGGCGCCGGCGCGACCGGATTGATCGCGAACTCGACGGCCAATGCGACTGAGCGGTCGCGCGCGGAAATGATCCTCGCCGCGGCCGGCCGCACCGCGTGGATCGACGACGAAGCGCTGATGGACACCGTCACCGCGATATCAGGTTCAGGGCCTGCATATTTCTTCCTCCTCGTCGAAGCGCTCGAGGACGCGGCCGCTGCGCAAGGCCTGCCGCGCGAAACCGCGCGCATGCTGGCGAGCCAGACCTGTCTTGGCGCCGGACGCATGCTTGTCGAGAGCGGCGAAAATCCGGCGACGCTGCGCCAACGCGTGACCTCGCCGGGCGGCACCACCGCCGCCGCGCTCGACGCCTTCGAAGCGGGCGCATTCCGCGCGCTCGTCGCGCGTGCGATCGAAGCCGCGACGACGCGCGGGCGCGAGCTTTCGGCACGCGATCATTGAGAACACGAACTTAAGAATCGGAAACAAAGATGGGCTATTTCGCCAACGCCGGCCAGATCATCATCGAATTCATCTTCGTCGCGATCATCTCGCTGATCATGCTGCGCGTATTGCTGCAATGGGTGCGCGCGAATTTCTACAACCCGATCTGCCAGTTCCTGTACAAGGCGACGAATCCGGTATTGATGCCGCTGCGCAAGGTGATTCCCGCGTGGCGCAATCTCGACATCGCGGGCATCGCGCTCGCGTGGCTCCTGACCGCGATCAAGCTCGTGCTGCTGTACGCGACATTGGGACAGAGCCTCGGCATCGCCGGCCTCGTCGTGCTCGCGCTCGCCGATCTCGTCGACTTCGTTCTCCTGCTCTACATCGTCGTCATCCTGGCGCGCGTCGTGCTGAGCTTCATCGGATCGGACAGCTACCACCCGATCGTGCCGCTGATCATGCAACTGAGCGAGCCGGCGTTGAAGCCATTCCGGCGCCTCTTGCCCAACATCTCCGGCATCGATTTCTCGCCGATGATCGCGCTGCTCGCGATCACGCTGGCGCGCGTGCTGATTGCCAAGCCTCTGCTCGATCTCGGCTTGCGTCTCGCGCAAGGCGCATGAGACCGCCGCGATGAACAATCTTCGTTTTCTCACGCGCGCGGCCATGCTCGGCCTCGCCGTGCTTGCGCTCGCTCCCGCCGGATCGCGCGCGCAGTACGCGCAGGATTTCGGACCGTATCGCGTGCGCTACAGCGCGCTACCGACCGATCGCCTGTTGCCCGACGTCGCACGCGCCTACGGCATCGAGCGCTCGGCGCGGCGCAGTCTCGTCAACGTCGCCGTCGAGCGCGAGGCGAACGGAAAATCCGATCTCGTCCACGCCGCGCTCGAAGGCACCGCGACCTCGCTCACCGGCGAGCGCGTCACCTTGAAATTCCGCGAGCTCGACGAAGCGGGCAGCGTTTCGTACATCGCCGACTTCGCGATCAGCACGCCCGATACCTACCGCTTCGTCATCAAGGTCCTGCCGGACGACGCGACGGCGCCGTACCGCCTCGAATTCAGCCAGGATTTTTCGGACTGAAGCAAAGCCGAAGAGCATTTTCTCTCGCAGAGGCGCCAAGCGCGCAGAGAAAGATTTTTACAGCCTCTCTGCGATCCTCGGCGCCTCTGCGAGACAAATTTCTTTGCTTCAACGCATAGCCCAACGCGCGATCTGCGCGTGCAGCGCATCGAGCCCGTCGGTGAGCGCGGCCGGTCCGGGCTGCAGGATGATCGGCGACTTGATCTCGTGCAACTCGCCGTCGCGCACCGCCGGCATCGCTGACCATCCCGGTCGCGCTGCAACGTGATCGGGCCGGAATTTCTTGCCGCACCATGATCCGAACACGATGTCCGGCGCGCGACGCACGACTTCTCCGGCATCGGCGATGATGCGATCGCGCGCGAGCGGCATCGCTGCGCGTTCCGGAAACACGTCGTCGCCGCCGGCGATGCGGATCAGCTCGGCGACCCAGCGGATGCCGCTGATCAAGGGATCGTCCCATTCCTCGAAGTAGACGCGCGGACGTCGCGGCAGTGCCGCCGCCGCGCGCTCGACCTCGGCGATGTGTCGCTCCGCGCTCTGCGCATACGCTTCGGCCTTCTCCGCCGCGCCGACCAGCGCGCCGAGCCTGCGGATGTAGTCGAGAATGCCGGCGACGCTGCGATGATTCGAGATCCAAACCTCGACGCCTGCGCGCACCAGCTCGCGCGCGATGTCGGCCTGGATGTCGGAAAATCCCACGACGAAATCCGGATCGAGCGCGACGATCGCGTCGATTTTCGCGCTCGTGAACGCGGACATCTTCGGCTTTTCCTTGCGCGCGCGCGCCGGACGCACGGTGAATCCGGAGATGCCGACGATGCGCGATTCCTCGCCGAGCGCGTAGAGAACTTCGGTCGGCTCTTCGGTCAGGCAGACGATGCGACGCGGGCCGTGCATGGCGTCAGGGGTACAGAAGGCCTTTCGTCCACGCGCCGTCGTGCGCGACGTAGCACACGCGCTCGTGCAGGCGATAGGTCGCGCCGTACCAGAACTCGATGCGATCCGGCGTCATGACATAACCGCCCCAATGCGGCGGTCGCGGAACCGGCTGGCCTTCGTACCGCTTCTCGACGTCGTCGACGCGCGCTTCGAACGTCGCCCGGTCCGCCAGCGCCTGCGACTGCAGCGACGCCCACGCGCCGATCTGGCTTCCGCGCGGACGCGACGCGAAATACACATCCGATTCTTCGGTCGGCAACTTTGCGACGGTGCCTTCGATGCGAACCTGCACCTGCTCGCGCAGCGCCTTCCAATGGAAGCACAGCGCGGCCTGCGGATGCGCGGCGAGCTGATCGCCTTTCGCGCTTTCGTAGTTAGTGAAGAAACGAAAACCGCGCTCGTCGACGCCCTTCAGCAGAACGATGCGCGCGGAGATGCGCCCTTGCGCGTCGGCCGTTGCGAGCGTCATCGACGTCGGCTCGCGATCGCCGCTCGCGCGCGCCTCGTCGAGCAGCCGCTCGAAAGTGGTCAGGGCCTCTTGATAGAGTGGCGCGACTTTCCCGCGCGAAGATTCATGGCTCATGCGCCGCGATGCTAGCACGCAAGCCGGCTACGACCGCTCGATCGTCGAATCGGTCGCCAGGCTTCTGCTTGCGCGCGCGCGGCATCGCCGCGGTCCGCATCTCGTCGGCATTTCCGGCCTGCAAGGCAGCGGCAAAAGTACTTTTGCGCGCCAGCTCGCCGCCGTCGCCTGTGAGCGCGGCGTCGCGACCGTCGTTCTCGGCCTCGACGATTTCTATCTCGGACGCCGCGCGCGCGCGCGGCTTGCGCGCGACGTGCACCCGCTCCTGATGACGCGCGGCGTGCCGGGCACGCACGATATCGCGATGCTTGATGCGACGCTGCGCGCGTTGTCGGTCGCGACGCCGAATCGCCCAGCCCGCATTCCGCGTTTCGACAAAGGCCGCGACACGCGCGTTCCGCCTTCGCGATGGCGGCGCATCGCGACGCCGCCGCGGCTGATCCTTTTCGAAGGCTGGTGCGTCGGCGTTCCTGCGCAGGAATCCCGCGCGCTCGCGCGACCATGCAATGCGCTCGAACGGATCGAAGACGGCAACGCGCACTGGCGCACCTGGGTCAACCGGCAACTCGCGGGCGACTACGCGCGGCTATGGCGAAGCCTCGATTTCTTGATCCAGCTCGAAGCGCCCGCGTTTTCAGTCGTCGCGCGCTGGCGCGACGAGCAGGAGCGTGCGTTGCGCCTCAGACGCGCACCGCAGGCGATGTCGCCGAGCACGCTGCGCCGATTCCTGATGCACTACGAGCGCATCAGCCGGCACGCGCTGCGCACGCTGCCGGCGCTTGCCGATGTCCGACTCGTGCTCGATGAATCGCGACGCGTGCGACGGATCGCTCAGCGCACCGGCTCGACCAAGACCGCCGTGCCGTAAGCCAGAACTTCGGTCACGCCCTGCGCGACCTCGTTGGCGTCATAGCGCATCGCGATCACCGCGTTGGCGCCGAGCTGCGAGGCGTGATCGACCATCAGCTCGAACGCTTCTCAGCGTGCACGCTCGCACAACTCGGTGAAGAGCGTGATGTTGCCGCCGATGAGCGTCTGCAGCGCGGCGCCGAGGTTTCCGATCACGCTGCGCGATCGCACCGTGATGCCGCGCACGACGCCGAACTGGCGCACGATGCGCCAGCCCGCGATGTCGTTCGCCGTCGTCACCATTTCAAGATTCATGCGCGACATGATTTCCTCCGTTCCCGTCGGCGCTCGCCGCCTGCTGCATCACATGCACGAACTGCTCGACGTTGAGCGGCTTGGTCAGATAGTGATCCGCGCCCGCGCGCAATGCAGCCTCGCGCGCATCGGCCGTCGCGGTCGCCGAGAGCGTGACGATGCGGCCGCGATAGCCGCGCGAGCGCAGTTTGTAAACGGCCGCATTGCCGGAAAGCCCCGAGAGCTCGACGTCGATCAGCAGCACGTCCGGCCGCGAGGCCATCGTCTCCAGCACCGCGCTCTGCGCGTCGGCGACGACACGCACTTTGAAACCCAAATCCGACAGCAGCGCATCGAGAAGATGCGCGATGTCGGGATCATCGTCCGCGACCAGCACGCTGCGTCCCTTGTCCCAGAATTGCGGCGCCGGCGCATCGTCGGCGTGCGGGATGGAGCCGCTCTTCGAGAGCGGCAGCGTCACGCGGAAACAGCTGCCGCGCCCGACCTCGGATTCGAACGATAGCGATCCGTGCATCTGCTCGACCATGCGCTTGACGATGCTGAGCCCGAGCCCGGCACCCTTGCTGCCGGCGTGGCCGCCGCGATTGAACGGCGTGAACACGCTGTCGCGATACGCCGCGCCGATGCCGATTCCGGTGTCGGTGATCTCGGCGCTGAACGCGCACGCGCGCCAGACGATGTCGGCGATGATTTCGCCGCGACGCGTGTAGCGCACCGCGTTGGACAGAAGATTGACCAGGATCTGGCGCAGCCGCACTTCGTCGAAGACGGGCTCCGCCGTTTCGTCGAATTTGAGCGTGATGCGGAATTCGAGGCCCTTTTCCTCGGCCAGCGGCCGGAACATCGCTTCGAGGTCGGCGGCGAGCGCACGAAGATCGACCGGCGTCGGATTCAAGAGCGGCTGGCTCGTTCCGCCGCGTCCGTATTCGAGGAGATTCTCGGCGAGCGTGAAAAGATACGTCGCGTTGCGGCGCACCGCGTGCAGCGCTTCGTGGATCGTCGATTCCTCGCGCGCGCGGCGATCGATCAAATGCAGATACCCGAAGATCGAGGTCAGCGGCGTGCGGAACTCGTGGCTCAAGGTGGCGATCAGTGCGTTCTTGAGCGCGTTCGCTTCTTCCAGGCGCAGATGCTGGCGCTCGAGCTCGCTCCTGATCTGCTTCAACTGCCCGATCGCCTTCGACTTGGTCTGGCTCGCCAGCACTTCCTCGTGGCCGAGCTGCTGTTGCACGCGCCGGCGGTTGCGCTCGGTTTCAGCATCGAGCAGCAATACGTAGAACGCTTCGCCGTCGGGGATCAGGTGCAGGTGCGCGCTGCGGCCGTTGTCGAGCTCGACGAACGGCACATCCTGCGGCTCGTCGTGCGGAAGGCCGACGAAGATATTGCGCAGCATCTCGACACCATGCGCGGGATCATCGCTGTCGATGCCGTAGAACGCCGCGTCGCCGTGGATGTCGCGCAGCTGCCAGCCGACGTCGAAGCAGAGCAGCAGCGGATGCACGCGCTGCCAGAAGAGATCGCGCATGTACGTCTCGACGCGCTCGGGAATCGCGTTGAATTCGAGCGCACTCATGCCTCGAGCCTCGTCGCGAGCTCGACGAATGCGCTTTCGACGCCCTCGCCCGTACGCGCGCTGGTCTCGTGGACCGGCAAAGTGCGGCGCAGCTCGATCAAAGACGCGGGCGCGACTTCCCAGCGCTCGACGAGATCGAGCTTGTTGATCGCGAGCACCGCCTTCGCATCCGGCAACAGCGTACGCGACTGCATCAGGAGATCGAGCGCGGCGTGCAGGCTGCGCTCGCGCGTGCCGTCGGCGACCAGCAAGAGTGCCGATGCACCGCGCAGGTACGTCATGTTCAAGGCGTCGAGATGGCTGCGGCCGGCGATGTCCCAGATCACAAGCTTGCACGGCGCGCGGCCTGCGAGCGCGATTTCCTTGGTGTCGACCTTGACTCCGATCGTGGTCAGGTATTTTTCGGAGAACGTGCTGCGCACGAAGCGCGCGACGAGGCTGGTCTTGCCGACGCCGAAATCGCCGAGCATGCACACCTTGCGTGCGACAGTCGTCATCTTGCGTTTGCGCCGACGACGAGTCGGAGATACGCGGCGCGCTCGCGCGGCAGGGTCGCATCGCTCGATTCCGCCGCATCGACGGCGACGTTCGCGATGCCGCGCGCGCCGAGCGCGTCGGCAAGCCAGCGTGCGCGATCGGCGCGCACGCGTGCATTGACTTCGTTGCCGCCGGGATCGTCGTTGGCTCCGACCGCGGTCCACGCGACGGCGACGCCGGCGTTGCGCGCCAGCGTGCTCGCGCGCTGCGCGATCTGCACGATCTCCTCGAGACGTCCCTCGCTGCCGGGTTCGATCTCGATCTCTCGCACGAAGCGCACGCGCTTCGCCGGCAGCGATCGCGCAATGTCCGCGAACTCCGCGCGCGCAACGGCCGCAAGATCAGTCTCAGGTTCCAGCGCAAAATCAACGCGCTGCACGCCCGCGATCCAGCCGGCTCGCAGGTGCGCAGAGTCGATCCACGCCTGCGGTGCGCGCCCGCTCAATGAAAGTACTCCATCGCTCGTCGCGATCGAAACGCCGGGTGGCACATCGAGCATACGACGCGCGCGGCGCGCGACGATCGGATCGTCGGTAGACACGTAGCCGACCGTATCGAGCACGGGCTGAACGGTGTCGTAGCCAGGACGCTTCAACGCGACGTCGGGCAGCTCGGCGTCAGCGTCGAGCAAGCCGTGCACAGTAAGTTTCCGGCCGTCTTCCTCGATGCCGGTCAGCACGAAACCGGAATGCGCGGACAGCCGCGTGCGCAGATCATCGATAGCGGAGCGCCAGCGCTCGGCTCGCACCGTCCACCAGGCGATCGCGCCGAGCGCGAGGATCAGCACGGCGAGCATCGGCCAGCGCGACGGCTTGCGCAGCACCGCGTCGCTTTGCACACCAAGCGCAGCGGGCTTCAGCCACGCGCGCGCGGATTCGTCGAGCGCGCCGCCGTTATCGAATCGGGAATGAATGTCTTCGAGCACCTGTTCGAGCCGCGCATGCAGATTCGCTGGCGGCACGCCGTGGATGAAGCAGGCGAGATTCGCGCGCGGACCCTGCAGTACCCAGAGGAGATGCTCGCCGACGCGCGCCGATTCCAAGGTGCCGCCGTCCTGCCCGACCGAATCGCGAACGAATTCGCCGATCGCGGTGAGCATGCCGGCGATCGCGTCGGCATCGAGATCGGGAAGATCGGGCGCGGATTCGCGAGCGAGCACGAGCCCACTGTCGCGCTCGATCAGGAACACGTGATCGATGCGGTAATTGAGCGTGTGCTTGAGCACGATCTGCGCGTAGGGCACGCCGCTTCGCATCGATTCCACGCGCCAGCGCAGGCCTTTCCGCGTGAAGCTCGATTCGATCGCGCCGTTGACGTCGGCGACCAACGCGCGCAGCGCTTCGGCGATCGCCTTTCGGATCGCGGGACCGATGATCGGGAACAAGACGTCGACGATGACTTGCCGGTTCTCGCGCACGGCCGAGCCGAGCGCGGCCGTCACCGGTCGTGCGAGCGCATCGGCCATGCGCGTCGCGCCGTTGCCTTCGTTGGCGCGCTCGATCGCTTCGGGAAGACGCTGCGCAAGGTCGCTTTGCGCGCGCTCGACCCTTGCGATGCGCGCCTGCGCAATCTCGATGCCTTCGCGCTCGTCGCCGAGAAGGATGTCGCGCAGACGATCGAGATCGCTGCCCGGAGTCGGCTCTCCGGTGCGCCCGCGAGTCCCGGATTCGGCGTCTTCGATCGGTGCCGGCGCGGCGGTGATGATCGGTCTCCTACTTCGAAGTCGGCAGGTCGAAGTCACCCTTGAGGCGCAGCGCGAACTCGGTCAGGAGCGCAGCGAGATCTTCGCGGCCAACTTTTTCGGCGCGCAGTTCCGCGCCGACGCGCGACACTGCGGAATCGGTCTCGCCGGCGCGCGCCTGCGCCGCCTTGTGCAGATCGGCGAGCGCGCCGCGCAAACGCTCGTCGGTGGCGGCGAGCTCTTGTCCGTGCGCATCGAGCGCCGTCGCGATCTCGCCGCGCGCGGTCCGCGCTGACTGCTGCAAGCGCGATTCCACTTCGTCGACCGAGCGGTTGCGATCCTGGATTTCCTGGCGCAACAACTTGCCGAGCTTCTCGAGCTGATCGTCGACGCGCTTGTCGATCTGCGCGAGACGCTTTTCCTGCGTGTCGCGCATGCGCGCGAGCTCGGCTTCGAGGCGATCGTTGAGCTGCTGGAAGCGGCGCTCGTAATCGCGCATCTGTCCGCCGAAGAGGATGTCGCGGATCTGATCGACGTTGCGGTCGGCGCCGTCGGCGGCGGCCTTCTTCGCATCTGCCATGGTCTTGCTCCTGGTGGGCGCCGCCTTGACCAGGCGCTCGGCGCTGGGCGGCCGCGAGCGCAGGCCAGCGGCTTTGCGTGCTTTCGGTTTCGACTGCTTAGCCATCGCGTTCCCCGCTCCGCGTGTCGCTGTCGTCGAACGATATCGCGGCGATGTCGCGCGGCGATGTCGGCTGGCACGAACTAGATCTGTTCCAGGCGATATCCGTGCTGATAGATCGCCGCGAGACGCCACCCGTGCTCGCCGTTGAGATCGAGCTTCTTGCGCAGGCGGCTGACGTGCGTGTCGACGGTGCGCGTCGAGACGGCCGAGCTTAGGTTCCAGACATTCTCGAGCAGCGCGTCGCGGCCGACGATACGGCCCTGGCGCCGAAACAGGAAACTGGCGAGGTCGAACTCGCGTTGCGTCAATTCGATCTCGCGCCCGTCGATGCTGATGCGCCGGCGCCGCGCATCGATGAGATACGGCGGCAGCACGATGTGCCCGGCCGTTTCGGCGTCGCCCGCGTGACGGCGCAGCAGAGCGTTGACGCGGGCGAGGAGCTCGAGCTTCTTGGCCGGCTTGACGACATAGTCGTCGCCGCCGCTGGCGAGCGCGCGCACGAGGTCTTCTTCGGCGCCGCGCGCGGTCAGGAAGATCACCGGCAGCTTGCTGTTCGCAGACGCGCGAATCCACGCGATGACGTCGATGCCGGCGATGTCGGGCAGCATCCAGTCGAGCAGCAGCAGATCGACGGCCTCGCTGCCCTGCCGTCGCCTGAATTCGGCCGCGGTCCGAAACTGGCGGACCGTGTAGCCCGACTCCTCCAGCCACTCGGCGACGACGGCGGCTTGATCCGCATCGTCCTCCAGCAGCCCGACCACCAGATCGAGTTTCTTCACGGCACTTCTTCGCACGCTGACGGCAACCGAACCCGCAGAGCCGCCGGTGTCATTCGACGATGAAATTGATCCGCATGTTCACACGCCACTCGACGACGCTCCCGTCCTCGCCGGTGACCGCCCGGATCTCGTTGACCCAGGCGCTCTTGATGTTCTTCACCGTTTGCGAAACCTTCTTGAGGCCTTGCTGCACGGCGTCTTCGATTCCCTTGCTCGACGATGAGCTGAGTTCAATGACCTTGGCGACCGTCATGTGCGAGCCCTCCGGCCTGATCGAACGCCAAGGCACTATAGCAAAGCCGCGGGCCAGAACCAGAGTGCTCCGGAATCGCTTTTTTAGCGTATCTTGGCGACTTATGCCGGCTGCGCAGCGCGCGTGCCCGAGCGCGGCAGATAGCGCAGCCAGATCAGGAACGCGATCAGCGCGTCCAGCACGATCAGCGCCTGCCAAAGGTAGAGATGGAACCAGTCGAACCAGGTGCGGTTCCACTGGATCAGATAGAAGAGGCTGATGATGCGCACCAGGTTCAAAGCCTGGATCGCGATGAAGCCGAGCCCGATGCCGAGCAGCCGGTTTTTCCAGGGCGCCGGGAACGCGAGCATCGCCGAGATCAGGATGATCACCGCCTCGACGCCGTTGCAGCCGCGTTCGATGCGGATGCCAAGGCCGTTCACCGTGCTGCGGAGCTCATTTCCGTACGCGACCGCGTGCGCATCGAAGAACCCGACGATCCAGATGCTGAGCGAAGCGAGGGCGCTCGTGAACGGATAGATCACGTACTGCTCGACCGGATGGGTCAGCTCCAGCGTGAACAGCGTCAGGCATCCGACGCAGAAAAGGATCACGAAACGCCACATCGGCCGGGCCAGAGTCACAGAAATCGATCGGACTGCTAGTTTAAGCGCATAACTTATGGACGCGCCGAGCGGCTGCTAGGATCGTCATCATGAATCCCGCGCCCAACCTCATCTTCGTAGGCCCGATGGGTGCCGGCAAGACGACGGTCGGCCGGCACGTCGCCGAGCTGCTCGCGCTGCCGTTCCACGATCTGGATCACGAGATCGAGGTGCACACGGGCGCGACGATCAGCCTCGTGTTCGATCTCGAAGGCGAAGCCGGATTCCGCCGGCGCGAATCGGCGACGCTCGCCGAGCTCGCCGCCGGCAGCGGCCTGGTGCTTTCGACCGGCGGCGGCGCGGTGTTGAACGCCGACAACCGGCGCGTCCTCCGCGAACGCGGGTTCGTCGTGTGGCTCGACGCATCGATCGAATCGCAGCTTGCGCGCCTCGCGCGCGACCGCCAGCGCCCGCTGCTGCACGCGCCGGACCGGCGCGCGCGGCTCGAGCATCTCGCCGCCGAACGCAATCCGCTGTACGCCGAAGTCGCCGACCTTCGCATCGAATCGAGCGGCGTCGGCAACAGCGCCTATTCGGCGCGCCAGATCGCTTCGCTGCTCGAAACCCAATGGCAGCGCTCCGGCGCAGACGCAGCCGCATGAGCATCGCCGCCGAACAACCGGCGATCGAGATCGAGGTCGCGCTCGGCGAGCGCCGCTATCCGATCCGCATCGGCAGCGGACTCCTCGACGATGCGCCGTCGTGGCGCGCGTCGATGCGCGGCCGGCAGGCGCTCATCGTCACGGACGAGAACGTCGCGCGCCTTTACCTGCCGCGTATTCGCGAGGGCCTCGCGGGAATTTCGCACGATGTCGTGATGCTTCCCGCCGGCGAAACGGCGAAGACGCTCGGGGAAACCGCACGCGTGTTCGCCGCGCTCGCTGCGATCGGAGCGAACCGCGACGCGACCATCATCGCGCTCGGCGGCGGCGTCGTCGGCGATCTCGCCGGCTTCGCGGCCGCGACCTGGATGCGCGGCATCGATTTCGTGCAGATGCCGACAACCTTGTTGGCGATGGTCGATTCCTCGGTCGGCGGCAAGACCGGCATCAATCTCGACGCCGGCAAGAATCTCGTCGGCGCGTTCCATCAGCCGCGCGCCGTGATCGCCGACACAGCGACGCTGGCGACACTGCCGCCGCGCGAATACGCCGCGGGTCTCGCCGAGATCGTCAAGTACGGCGCGATCGGCGACGCGAAATTCTTCGCCTGGCTCGAAACGCACGCGGACGCGTTGAACGCTCACGACGCGATGACGCTCGCCGAAGCCATCGCAACCAGCTGCCGGCACAAGGCCGGCATCGTCGCGCGCGACGAGCACGAGCACGGCGAACGCGCGCTGCTCAATTTCGGGCACACGTTCGGGCATGCGCTCGAAGCCGAAGCGGGTTACGGAACGCTGCTGCACGGCGAGGCCGTCGCGATCGGGATGGTCGTCGCGGCTCGCCTTTCGGCCGAACTCGGTCGCGCGCCTCCGGCCGATGCGGACCGGCTGGCTCATCTCCTGTCGCGCCTGAACCTGCCGACGGAATTGCCGAAAGGCCGCGACGCCGCCGCGTTGCTGTCGCGCATGCGCCTGGACAAAAAGAACCTCCGCGGGCGCCTGCGCCTGATCCTCTGGCAGGGCATCGGCGCGGCCGAGATCGTGCCCGACGTCGACGAAAACGCGATCCGAGCCGTGCTTGCCTAGCGGCAATAAGCCGCTGGGCGCCGTTCGGACGGCCGGCTCGGCTAAAATCGCCGGCCTATGCGTTTATTCATGCAAACCCAGGCGGCGGGCTCCGAAGCGCCCCGCTACTACCAGATCGTGCTGCAGCAGGACCTGCTCGGCGGCTGGACGCTGTTCCGCGAGTGGGGCCAGCAAGGCGGCCGCGCGAGCAGCAAACGCGAAGTCTTCCTGGAGCGCGACGCGGCGCTGGACGCGTTCGAGCACGCGCGCGATGCGCAGATCAAGCGCGGTTTCCGCGTGATGTTCAGCCAGGGAATGGACGGACCGCGCGCCTGATTTCCCCTCCCGCTCGCGGGAACGCTGCCTCACAGCAACCCTCACCCTACCCTCTCCCGCAAGCGGGAGAGGAGAAACGGCGAAAGGAATCTCGATGACGAACCATCCCGCGAAGGACCACCGCTTCCTGCGCGCGCTGCGCCGCGAAAGCGTCGACATGACGCCGATCTGGATCATGCGCCAGGCCGGCCGCTACCTACCCGAATACCGCGCGACGCGCGAGCGCGCCGGAAGCTTTCTCGCGCTCGCGAAAACACCGGAGCTCGCCTGCGAAGTGACGCTGCAGCCGCTCGAACGCTTCCCGCTCGATGCCGCGATCCTCTTCTCCGACATCCTGACCGTGCCCGATGCGATGGGCCTCGGTCTTCATTTCGTCGAAGGCGAAGGCCCGAAGCTCGCACGGCCGCTGCGTACCGCCGCCGATATCGACAAGCTCGGCGTGCCTGACCCTGAGACCGATCTTCGCTACGTGATGGATGCCGTGCGCCTGATCCGCCGCGAGCTCGCCGACCGCGTGCCGCTGATCGGTTTCGCCGGCAGCCCGTGGACGCTGGCTTGCTACATGATCGAAGGCGAAGGCTCGTCGAGCTTCTCGCGCGCCAAGGCGCTGGCCTGGAACGATGCGCCGCTGATGCATCGCCTGCTCGATACGCTGGCGCAAGCAGTCGCGCGTTATCTCGCCGGCCAAGCCGCCGCCGGTGCGCAGGCGCTGATGGTGTTCGACACTTGGGGCGGATTCTTGGGGCCCGCGCAGTTCCGCGAATTCTCGATGCGCTGGCTCGGCGAGATCGTCGCGCGGCTCAAGTCCGATCCGATCGCGCGCGATCTTCCCATTGTTCTTTTTTCCAAAGGCGCGAACTCTCACCTCGAAGGTCTCGCCGACACCGGCTGTGCCGCGCTCGGCGTCGACTGGACGATCGACATCGGAGAAGCGCGCAAACGTGTCGGCAATCGCGTCGCGTTGCAAGGCAATCTCGATCCCGCCGTGCTCGCGGCCGACGAGAAAGCGATCGTCCGCGAAGCGCGCGCAGTCATCGACAGCTTCGGCGCGCATCCCGGCCACGTATTCAACCTCGGCCACGGCATCACGCCGGATATCGATCCTGGGCGCGTTGCCGTGTTGGTCGACGCGGTGCACGAATACAGCGCTGCGCGCTGAACCTCAATACGAAAACAGGCGATGCCCGATCTCGGCGAAATCGCGATCGAGGCTGGTCAGCACCAGCGCGAGGCTGAGCGTGTCGTAGACGCCGTGCACGAGGATGTTGAACCATAGATTGCGACCGGCCGCGACATAGACGATCGCGAACAGGAGTCCGAGGAATCCGGTGATCATGATTCCGGTCGGACCCTGATACGCATGCGCCGCGCCGAAGATGACGCTCGATAGAACGATCGCCGCGCCCGTCGCGGCGCGCGACGCACCGCCGAATGCCGCTTCGATGCGGCCGATCAGGAATGCGCGGAACACGATCTCTTCGCAGATCGCAGCGCCGAGCCATATCTTGGGCATCAGTCCGAGATAGCCGGCCGTATTGCCCCGCAGCGCATCGAAGGCGGAAAGATCGCGCGGAATTCCGGTCAGCGATTCCACCAGCGGCGTCAGCAGAAGCTTCGAGAACAGCAACAGCGCGAAGCCGACCGGAATGCCGAGCACGATCGTGAGTACGATCGATCGCGGACGCGCAAGGCCGAGATCGCGCAACGGGGATCGCGTCTCGATCGTCACCGCGACGATCGCGATCGCAGCGGCGATGACGACCACGAAATCCGAATCGATCCACGCGACCGCGCCGACGACGATCGCGATCCAGATGAGCTGGCGCAAGCGCGCGACGAGCGGCATCGATGGCGTCATGCCGCGGCCGCCGCGCGCGCGGCGATGGCTGCGCGAATGGCCGTGTCGAGCAACGCGGCCGTGACTGGCTTACGCAACAGGCCATCCATGCCCGCGGCGCGGATCTGCGCTTCCTCGTCGCCGATCGAGCGCGCCGTGACCGCGATCAACGGAAGGTGCGAATATGTCGCGCTGGCACGGATCATGCGCGCGAGCTTGAGTCCGTCGATCGCCGGCAGATCGAGATCGAGAATCGCGAGATCGAAGCGCGCGTCTTTGAGCTCGACCAGCGCCGCGAGCCCGTTGGCCGCGTGTCGCGCGCGATGGCCCATGCCGCCGAGAAGACCGACCAGAACTTGCGCGACGGTCGCATCGTCCTCGACCAGAAGGATGTCGAGCGCCGACACCGGAATAGCACGCGGCGCGACCGGCGCAGGCGAGCTGCCCGTGCGTTGCGCCTCGTAGATCGGCAGATCCAGGTCGAACTCGCTGCCCTTGCCCAGCGTGCTCGACACCGAGATCGATCCGCCCATCAGGATCGCAAGCTCGCGCGAGATCGCAAGACCAAGGCCGCTGCCGCCATGCCGGCTGGTAATGCCTTCGGCCTGCTCGAAGCGGTTGAAGAGTCGCGTGCGCACCTCTTCGGTCATGCCGGGCCCGCTGTCGGCGACGCGGAAACGCAGCTGGTTGCCGCCGATGCGCGACACCGAAATCGCAACCGAGCCGCGCTCGGTGAACTTGATCGCGTTGCTGACGAGGTTCAGAAGAACCTGTTTGATGCGCAGCGCATCGCCCCACACCGATGAGGGCGCGTCCGGCGCGATCTCGACGTCGATCGCGATGCCCTTGCGCTCGGCGAGCGGCTCTTCGAGCGTCGCGACTTCGCGCGCGATCGCGGCAGGATCGATCTCGCGATCGTCGAGCGCGAGCTTGCCGGCTTCGATGCGCGCGATGTCGAGACTGTCGTTGACCAGGCGCAACAGGAGTTCGCCCGATTGATGGATCGCTTTGGCGTAGCCGCGTTGGCGATCGTTGAGCTCCGTCGCCATCAGAAGCTCGCTCATGCCGAGCACGCCGGTCATCGGCGTCCTGATCTCGTGACCCATCGTGGCGAGAAACGTCGATTTCGCATCGGCCAGCTGCTCGGCGCTGCGTCGTTTCGCATCGGCGAGCACCAGCGCGTGCCGACGCCGCACGCGCATGCGATAGGCGAACAACACCGCGATCAAAGCGAGCAGCAGGACACCGGCGTAGACCGCGTAGGCGAGCGGCGTCGCCCAGATCGGCGGCGTCACTTTGATAGAAAGCGGCGGATCGAGCGCGCTCCACGCGCCGTCGGCGTTCGCGGCGCGCACTCGCAACGTGTAATCGCCGGCGGGCAGTTGCGAATACGTGCGTTCGCCGCGTTCGCTGTCGATCCATTCCGGATCGAAGCCGGCGAGCTGGAAGCGGTACCGATTCGACGTCGGATTCGCATACGACAGCGCGCGCATCTCGACGGTCAAATCGAGATCGTCGTAGCGAAGCTCGATCGGCTTTTCCGCATCGAGCGCGATCACGCTTCCGGCGCGGCGCACGCTGAGCGCCGTGACGCGCAGCGGCGGTGCCGGCGTGTCGAAGTGCAGATGCGCCGGATCGAACGCGACGAGTCCGGCTTCGGTGCCCGCGTACAGCGTGCCGTCGGTGCCGTGCTCGAGCGAGCCGTTGCGGAATTCCGAGTTCGGCAAGCCGTCGCTGGCGTCGAAGCGGCGGATCGCGCGCGTTTTCGGATCGACGCGCCAGAGTCCGCGCACGGTCGTGACCCAGATGCTGCCGTCGGTCGCGATTGCGAGCGCGCTGGCGTTCATCGCCGGCCAGTTGTCCGCCGCATCGAAGCGTTGCGCGCGGAGCGCCGTCACGCCGTCGATGCGATAGCTTTCGAGCGCGCCGAGGCGGTGCAGCCATAAAAGCCCGTCCGGCGCGAAGCCGAGCGCATGAATGCGCTCGTGCGGAATGCCCGCGATCGGAACGAATTGCGTGCCTTCTTCGTCCAGGCGCTCGACGCCGCCCGCGGTTCCGATCCACGGCTGGCCGGAAGGATCGAGCACCAGAGCGGAAATGTCCGCGTTGCCGAGCGTCTTCTCGACCGGCGTGAAGCGGCGCAGCACGCGCGGCGGCGTCGGTGCAACCAGCACGACGCCGCCGCCGTTGGACGCGGCCCAGACGTTGCCGTTGGCGGCATGGCGCAGGCTGACGACATAACCCGGCGGCGGCAGCGCATCGGTGCGGGTCAGCTCGACCGGCATCTCGAACGGCGGCGCGCCGCGCAGCGAATAGAGCGTCAGCCCGTCGCGATGGCCGATCCAGATGCGATCGCTGCCTTCGGGCAATACCGAGCGCATGTCGGACGGCGTCATCTGGACGCGGCTCGCCCAATGATCGGACACGCCGGTGACCGGATCGATGCGCTCGAGCGCATCGTTGCCCGACGCGATCCACGCCGCGCCGCTCGCATCGAGTCCGAGCGCGGCGACGCGCGAATGGCTCAAGCTGTCGGCGTCGCCGGGGACATGGCGGAACGTCGCGAAATCGCGCCAGTGCGGCGGCAGGCGCGCGACGCCGGCGCCGCCGAGCGCGAACCATTGCCCGCCTTCCGCGTCGCGCAATACGTCATGCACGCGCACCGCGGGCAGCGAGCCCGGCAAGAGCTCCTCGCCGGCGTAGCGCGTGACCTTTTTTCCGTCGTATTGCGCGAGTCCCGTGGTCGTGCCGATCCACGTCTCGTCCGGCATGCCGCGTGCCATGCTGACGATCGAAAGTATCGGCGTCGTGTTCGCGACCTCGCCTACGTAGCGAAGATCGGCGCCGACGCGGAACAAGCCCTTGCGCGTGCCGACCAGCATGCTGCCGTCGGAATCGGGCACGAAGGTCCACACCGTCGACGCGCCGTTGCGCTGCGCCAGCGGCGGCAGATCGACGTGCACGATGCGCCCGTCGCCTTCGCGCACGTCGAGGCCGATGTCGGTGCCTATCCAGAGTCGCCCGTTCGCCTCCGAACGCAGGTTGACCACGTTGTTCGAGCGCAGGCTGGTCGGATCGTCGCCGTCGTGATCGATGTGCTGGAACGTGCCGTCGGCCTGCATGCGATTGAGGCCGCCGAGATACGTGCCGACCCAGAGCGTGCCGGAGGCGTCCTCTGTGATGGCCCAGATGTCGTCGCTGCCGAGCGTGGAAAGATCGTTCGGCTTGTGCCGCCAATGTGCGAAATGCTCGCCGTCGGGCTCGAGGCGGTTGAGGCCGGCCTCGCCGCCGCACCAGATGCGGCCGGCGTGGTCGACGAAGAGCGAGGTGACGATCGCGCCGGACAGCGAGCCGGGCTCTCTGGGATCGTTGCGGAACACCCGGAACCCGACACCGTCGTAGCGCGCGAGGCCGTCGAGCGTGCCCATCCATATGAAGCCGTCGGCGTCCTGAGCCAGCTTGTAGACGGTGCTTGACGGCAAGCCGTCGGCCACCGACAGCGTGACGAATTGCGGCGGCGCCGGCGGCGGTGTCGCGGCGGCGGCGGCCGCCAGCACCAGGAATACAAATGGCAAAAAGCGCTGCATACCCTCTCCCGGCGCCGAGTCTGCCACGCGCCCGCCCGCTCCGCAGCTGCCGGTGAGCCTGGGGCCGCACCGGATAGAATCCTGCGCCATGCCGCAGCCCCGCGTTCCCCTGCGTCTCCTCCTCGTCGCCGCGATCGCGATCGGCGGTGCGCTTTTGCTCGGCCTCGTGGTCATGACCTTGAACAGCCTCCTCGAGCTGTATCAGCGCCTGAGCGAGCTTCCGATCTGGCTGCGCCTGCCGCTGATCGTCGCCGGGGCAATCGCGCTGGCCGCACTCGGCTGGCTGTTGTGGCGCGTCGCGAGACCCTCGGTGCGCTCCGCACGCGTGCGCACGCCGGCGATCTCGCGCGAGGACGTCGATCAGCGCCTGGCCGATCTTCGCTCGCGCCGCGCCGAGACGGCGGCGCTCGAAGCCGAGCTCACCGATCTCGATCGCCGCCGCACAAGCGGCGAGGTCTATGTCGCGCTGTTCGGCGAAATCTCGACCGGCAAGTCGAGCCTGATCCGTGCGCTGGCGCCGGACACGGCGCCCGATGTCGACGTGCGCGGCGGCACGACGCGCCACGTGACGCATCATCGCGGCGCGCTGCCGGACGGACGCACGCTGATCCTCGCCGACGTGCCCGGCAGCGGCGAAGTCGACGGCCGCGCACGCGAAGAAATCGCACGCGACGAAGCCTTGCGCGCGCACGCGGTCGTCTATGTCGCAGCTTCGGACCTGACCCGCGCGCAGGATGCCGAAGTGCGCTGGCTTTCGAGTTTCGGCAAGCCGCTCGTGCTCGCGCTCAACAAAGCCGATCTTTATGCCGAAGCGGAACGCGATCAGTTGCTGGAGACGCTGCAGCAACGCTACGCCGGCACGTCGACCGCGATCGTTCCGATCAGCGCCGGCGGCAACGAGCGCTACGAGCGCACGCTCGCCGACGGACGTCGCGAGCGTGTCGAGCGCGATCGCGTGCCGGAGATCGCAGCGCTCATCGATGCCGTCTCCGCGCTGACGCGAGAAGGCGCCGCCGCGCTCGAACCTGCGCGCCAGGCTGCGGTGCTCGCTGAAGTCGGCCGGCGCGGCGATGAGCTCGCGCGGGCGACCGCGGCGCGCGAATCGGCCGAAACGGTTGCGAAGTACACGCGGCGCGCGATCGTCGGTGCGCTTGCGGCGGTCGCGCCGGGCAGCGACATCCTGATCCAGGGCGCGCTCGGCACCGGGCTCGTGCGCGAGCTTGCGCGCATCAACGGCGTGCCCGTGCGCGAGCTCGACGTCGAAGCGCTGTTGTCGCGCATCGGGCTCACGGTGCGCAACACGACCGCGATCGTGCTCGCGATCGCAGGCAATGCGCTGAAAGCGTTTCCGGGCCTCGGCACGCTCGGCGGCGGCATGCTGCATGCGATCGCCTATGGCCTCGTTTTCGACAGCCTCGGCCGCGCTCTGGCATCGACGCTGGCCGAGCGCGCGGCGCTGGATGCCGCGGACATCGAGACGCGCGTGCGCACGCTCCTGGCCGAGCCCGCTCGCGATCGTCTCGAACGCGTTGCGCGGATCGCGCTCGAGGCCGCTCGGGACGACACCCAGCGCGCGGATTGATGATCACTCAGCGACACTGCGTTCGCGCCGCGACGGTGGCGTGCCGCGTGGGATTTTGCCAAGCTCGGAGCATGAAACGCCTCTCGATCGCGGCCTCTTTCGCCGCCGGCTCGCTCGGCCTCGCGCACGTCGCGTGTGCGGCGCCCGTGGTCTATCGCTTCGACCCGGTGCACACGCAAGTGTGGTTTGTGACCGATCATCAGCGCTTCTCGCATCCGCAAGGCCGCGCGCGCGTCAAGGACGGCTGGTTCCAGTTCGACGAGAAGGACTGGAGCCAAAGCCGCGTCGACGTCGAGATCGATCTCGCCGCGGTCGACATGGGCGATGCGAAATGGACCGACACCGTGCGCTCGGGACAACTGCTCGACATCGCGCGCTGGCCGACGGCGCGCTACACCAGCAAGAGCGTCGAGAAAAAAGACGACAAGACCGGCGTGATCCGCGGCGAGCTGACGTTCCACGGCGCGACGCGGCCAATCGACGTCGAGTTCACGGTCAACCATATCGGCAACGATCCGTACGCGTTCAAGCAGAAAGCCGGCTTCTCGGCCAAGGCCGTGCTGCGTCGCTCGGACTTCGACATGAAGCGCTACGCCGACGTCATCGGCGAAAGCATCGAGCTTCACTTCGAGATCGAAGGTCTCGCCGATCGCGACGCTGCGGAGAAGATGTCCGGAGACAAACCCGATGGCGCTTAAGAGCGACGCCTCGCACTGGGGCAGCCTCGCGAAATTTTTCCACTGGACGACGGTGATCCTGATCCTGATCCAGGCCACGATCGGATTGATCATGGTGGAGCTTCCGAAACGTCCGTACGTGATTCCGGTCTACACGTTCCACAAATCGCTCGGCCTTACGATCTTTGCGCTCGCGCTGCTGCGCCTTGGCTGGCGGCTTTTCGATCCGCGTCCCGAAGAGCCGGCGTCGGTGCCGCATTGGCAGGTCAAGGGGGCTCGCATCGGCCACGCGGTTCTGTACACGCTGATCTTCGCGGTGCCGCTCTCAGGTTGGCTCTTCGATTCGGCGACGCGGCTGCGTCCTTTGTACTGGTTCGGGCTTTTCCAGGTGCCGAGCCTCACCGGCGGCCCGAACGAAACGCTGAAACCGATCGCCGAAGCCGCGCACGAGTGGCTTTTCTGGACGCTCGCCGTCGTCGCCGCCGGCCATGTCGTCGCGGCGCTGATTCATCATTTCCGCGATCGCGACGAAGTGCTGGTGCGCATGCTGCCGCGGCGGCGGACGCCCGCTCCGCCCGCTCCACCCGAAACCCCGCTAACCTAGCCACGATTCCGTCGTCCCGGCGAAAGCCGGGATCCATTTGCGCCTTTCGATGCACTCAGCAAAATGGTCCCGGCTTTCGTCGGGACGACGAGATATTCGATACCGAGGAGTAGACGTAATGCTGCGCTTTCTGATTCCGCTCGCGCTCGTGTTGCCCGCCGTCGCGTTCTCGCGCGACTGGCAGGTCGACACCGCCAAGAGCACGCTGACCTTCAAAGGCACGTATCAAAAGGAAGCCTTCGACGGCAAGTTCAAGAAATTCGACGCGACCATCGCCTACGACGCGGCCGATCCGACGAAATCGAAATTCGACGTCACCGTCGATCTCGCCAGCGCCGACACCGGCAGCGGCGAGCGCGACGACACGTTGGCGACGAGCGATTTCTTCAATACCGGCAAGACGCCGCAGGCGCATTTCGTCACCGAATCGTTCGCCAAGTCGGCCGACGGCGGCGTCGAGGCGAAAGGCAATCTCACGATCCGCGACAAGACCAAGCCGGTCACGCTGAAAGTGAAGTTCGTCGAAGCCGGCGGCGGCGCGACGCTCGATGTCGACACCTCGCTGAAGCGCGCCGACTTCAATCTCGGCGACGGCCCGGATTGGGCCGACATCGGCGCCGAGGTGCCGGTGCACGGCCATCTCGTGCTGACCGGAAAATAGAGCGCGCCGCGGCCATCGCGACGATGAGCACCATCGCTTCGCTGTGGCAACGCGTGCGCTCGCGCTTCGTGCGCGACGACGATGCGGGCGAAGCGAGCGCCGCGCCGCGCGGCGAAGCGCATAGCGTGCACGCGGTCGAAAGCCTGCGCGCGCTGCTCGACGACGAGGAAATTCCGGCCTCGATCCGCACGAATCTCGCCGCCGATTTCACGCGGCTCGAAGCGATGCTGTCCAAGCTCGAACGCGGCGAGCTGCACATCGCCGTGTTCGGCCGGGTCAGCGTCGGCAAATCCGCGCTGGCCAATGCGCTGCTCGGCGAGGACGTGTTCACGGTCGGCGTACTGCACGGCACGACGCGCGATGCGACGCCGCGCGCCTGGCGCGAAGTTACCGGCGGCGGCGTGCATCTGATCGATACACCGGGCATCGACGAGCTCGACGGCGAAGCGCGCGAGAAGCTCGCGTTCGAAGTCGCCGGCGTCAGCGACCTGGTCGTGTTCGTCGTCGACAGCGACATGACGCAGCGCGAGCGCGACGCGCTGGCGCTGCTTTCGCGCACCGAGCGTCCGCTGCTCGTCGCATTGAACAAAGCCGACCGCTACGGCGAAGACGAGCGCGAGCGCCTGCTCGAACGCTTGCGCGAGCACGCGCGCGGATTCGTGCGCGCCGACGACGTGATCGCGGTCAGCGCGCGGCCCGCGCCGTTGAAGCGCATCCGCGTCGATGCCGCCGGCGTCGAGCACGCGGAGCTCGCCGAACAGGTACCGGACATCGGCGCACTGCGCACGCGCCTCTATGCGATCGTCGAGCGCGAAGGCAAGACGCTCGCCGCGCTCAACGCGAGCCTTTTCGCGGGCCGTCTTTCCGATCAGGTCAGCGCGCGCATCGCCGAAGCGCGGCGCGAGATCGGCGCGAAAGTCATCCGCCAGTACTGCATCGCGAAAGGCGTCGCGGTCGCGCTGAATCCGATTCCGGTCGCCGATCTTCTCGCCGCGGCCGCGCTCGACGCGGCGCTGGTCATGCAGCTCGGGCGCGTATACGGCTTGCCGCTGACCAAGAGCGAAGCAGGATCGCTGATCGCCGTGATCTCGGCGCAGCTCGCAGCGCTCATGGGCGCAATCTGGGGCGTGCAGCTGGTCGCGTCTGCGTTGAAGGGCGTCAGCGCCGGACTTTCGACGGTGGTGACCGCCGGCGCGCAGGGCGCGCTCGCGTGGTATGCGACCGAGCTCGTCGGGCGAGCCGCCGAAAAATACCTCATCGCGGGCAAATCCTGGGGCGAAAAAGGACCCAAGCGCGTGGTCGCCGAAATCGTCGAAAGCCTGGATCGCGATTCGATCCTGCGCGATGCGCGCGACGAGATCCTGGGACGCCTTCGCGGCGGCGCGCGCACCGGCGCACAGCGGACGTGATTGCCTTCCAGCGGCCTCGGCAGCGCCGCGCGGACGCCTGCTAAACTCCGCGCCGCGGTCGCGGGAGCGTGCGGGAAGCGTTCATCGAACGCGAAGCACGATGATCGCGATTTGACAGGGGTTTTTGAGCATGAACACGCGTTGCGCAGCGCTCCTCGCGCTGGGTATCGGATGGTGCGCGGGCGCCCGCGCGACCAACGGCGACTTCGACTTGAGCTTCGGCAACGGCGGCATCGCGTTCACCGGTTTGACCGACGTGTTCGGCAACGGCGGCTACGGCCCGGTCGTGCAGCCGGACGGCAAGATTCTTTTCTGCGACACGCGCACCGCGGTCGGCACGACCGGCTCGGATTTCTTCGTCGCGCGCTTCGATGCGGACGGCACGCTCGATGCGGGTTTCGGATCCGGCGGCAAAGTGACGATCGACTTCGACGAAGGCCTTGGCGTCGACATGTGCACCGCAATCGCGCTGCAGAACGACGGCCACATCGTCGTCGCCGGCTACACGCGTGCCGAATCGGACGATGATTTCGCCGTGGCGCGCCTCAACCCGGACGGCACGCCCGACACGAGTTTCGCGGGCTCGGGCAAGACGACGATCGCGTTCGATCTCGGCGCCGGCAACATCGATCAGGCATTCGCCGTCGCGGTACAGGCGGACGGCGGCATCGTCGTCGCCGGCAGCGCGCAGACCGGTTCAAACGGCAACGATTTCGCGATCGCGCGGCTGACGCCGAACGGTTCTCCCGACAACACATTCGGCACGAACGGCAAGGTCACGGTCGGTTTCGATTTCGCCGAGAGCACAAACAAGGACGACACCGCGACCGCGCTCGCGCTCGATTCCGCGCAGCGCATCGTCGTCGCCGGCCGCGCCAACCGCGGCAGCGCCTCGGTGATGTACAACGATTTCGCCGTCGCGCGACTGCTGCCGAACGGCGATCTCGACGCGAGCTTCGACGGCGACGGCCGCGCGACGATCGCTTTCGACATCGGCGCGAGCGCCGACGACGAGCCGTTCGCGCTGGCGATCCAAGAGGACGGCAGGATCGTGCTCGCCGGCACGAGCGATGTGTCGCCCATCGCCGGTACGACGAACTACGACATGGCGCTCGCGCGTCTCATGTCCGACGGCTCGCCCGATGCGAGCTTCGGCATCGGCGGCAAGACGCTGATCGCGTTCGATCTCGCGGCGGATGGCATCGACAACGCCGTCGGCCTCGCCGAGCAGCCCGGCAACGGCAAGCTCTACGTCGTCGGCTATACGCAATACGACAGCGGCGGACACATCCGCGGCGCCGCTGCACGCCTCGATGCCGACGGCCGCCTCGACGATGGATTCGGCGCACTCGGAAAACAAAGCTACGATCTCGGCCTCACGACGCCGAGCTCGCAGGTCCTGCGCGGCATCGCGATCACCGGCCGGCGCGTGATGGTGACTGGCGCTGCGCGCGTGCCGGGCGACAACACGATCGACGATTTTCTCGTGCGCTTGAGCGACGATCTGATCTTCGCGGATCGCTTCGACTGACGCGGCATCGCGTGTCCCCGTCATGGCGTCCGCTTTCCTCGTCATGGCTCGGGGGAGACTGACGGCGCGGCCCGAACCTGCGAACATGCGGCGCCTTGGCCTGCCCGTCGCGGGCGGCTGCTGTGCTATCGGTCGGAATTTCTAGGAGTCGTCATGCCCGCACACCATGCCATCCGCCGCGACGTCGGCGCCTTCGCACTGATGCTGACCGGCCTCGGCTCGATCATCGGATCGGGCTGGCTGTTCGGCGCCTGGCATGCGGCCCAGCTCGCCGGTCCCGGCGCGATCTACGCGTGGCTGATCGGCGCTGCGATCATCACGATGATCGCGCTGACCTACTCCGAGCTCGGCGCGATGTTTCCCGAATCGGGCGGCATGGTGCGTTACGGACATTATTCGCACGGCTCGCTGGTCGGATTCATCGCCGCGTGGTCGAACTGGATCGCGATCGTCTCGGTCGTGCCGGTGGAAGCCGAAGCATCGGTGCAATACATGGCGTCGTGGCCGTGGGCCTGGGCGCAGAATCTTTTCGTGCATATGCCGGACGGCCACGGCGAGCTGACGCCGCCGGGCCTCGCCATCGCGGCGGTGCTGGTCATCGTGTATTTCCTGGTCAATTTCTGGAGCGTGAAACTCTTCGCGCGGACGAATACGGCGATCACGGTGTTCAAGCTCGTCGTTCCCGCAGCGACAGCGATCGCGTTGATCGCGACCGAATTCCACCCCGGCAACTTCTCGATCGGCGCGCAAGGCGGCACGCACGCGTTCAGTCTTTCGGCGGTGCTGACGGCAGTCGCGATCAGCGGCATCGTGTTCAGCTTCAACGGATTCCAAAGTCCGGTGAATCTCGCCGGCGAAGCACGCAATCCAGGACGCAGCGTTCCGTTCGGCGTGCTCGGATCGATCGCGCTGGCGACGGTGGTTTATCTCCTGCTGCAGGTCGGATTTCTCGGCGCGGTCGATCCTGCGCTGATCGCCGAAAAAGGCTGGGCGGCGCTCTCGTATTCCTCGCCGTTCGCGCAGCTCGCGCTCGCGATCAATCTCAATTGGCTTGCGTTGCTGCTCTACGCCGACGCGTTCGTCAGCCCGAGCGGCACCGGCATCACCTACACCGCGACGACCGCGCGCATGATCTACGGCATGGAACGCAACGGCACGCTGCCCAAGGTGCTGGGGCGCGTGCATCCGGTTTACGGCGTGCCGCGGCCCGCGATGTGGTTCAACCTCGCCGTCGCGTACGTTTTCCTTTTTTGCTTTCGCGGCTGGGCGACGCTCGCCGCGGTGATCTCGGTCGCGACGATCATCTCGTACCTCACCGGTCCGGTCAGCGTCGTCAGCCTGCGCCGCACGGCGCCGGAGCTGCACCGACCGTTCCGTCTCAGTGGACTTTCGATCATCGCGCTGGTCGCATTCGTCTTTTCTGCCGAGCTTTTGTACTGGGCGAAATGGCCGCTGACCGGCAAGATCATCCTGCTCGTCATCTTCGCGCTGCCGGTCTATTTCTACTACCAGGCCAAGAACGGTTGGCACGATTTCGGGCGGCAACTCTCCGGTGCGTGGTGGCTGATCGCGTATCTGCCGACGATCGCGCTGCTGTCGTATTTCGGCAGCGCGCAGTTCGGTGGACGCGATGTCATTCCGTTCGGCTGGGATCTCGTGGTGGTTGGCGCCGTCGGCGTCGTGTTCTATTTCTGGGGCGTCGCGTCGGGCTGGCGCACGCCGGCGGTCGAGGCGGCGCACGGCGAGATTCCGCCGCTCGACTCCGACCACGAGGCCCCGGAGAATATCGCCCGGCAATAGGTGCGCGGCCTCACGCCGCAGCATCGACGATCCAGCTAGACTCCAAGCGCACCAGGGGAGGGCGCACCATGTCCAAGCATCGTTCTCGAATCGCGGCCGGCGCCGCGATGCTTCTCGCATCCAATGTCGCGATCGCCCACGACGGCAATCTCGACGCCGGCTTCGGCACCGACGGCATCGCCATCATCGACTTCGGCGCGAACGCGACGGCTTACGGCCTGGCGATCGATCCGAGCAACCGCATCGTGCTCGGCGGAACCGTCGACGGCGGCGCGGCGAGCGGCACCGATTTCGCCGTCGCGCGGCTGACGCCGGACGGCCAGCCGGACACATCGTTCAGCTTCGACGGCAAGACCACGATTGCGGTCGGCGACGGCAACGCCTACGACGGCAACTTCAACACGATCACGCAAAGCGACGGCAAGATCGTCGTCATCGGCGAGGGGCCGGATACCGCAGTCGGCACCGACGATTCGGACTTCAAGCTCGTTCGCCTCAACACCGACGGCACGCTCGATCCGACGTTCAGCGGCGACGGCAAGGCCTACGTCAATTTCGATCTCGGCGGCACCAACGCCGATCGCGCGCTGGACGGCGTGCAGCTCGCCAACGGCAAGCTCGTCGTCGTCGGCAATGCCGAAGTCGACGGGCAAGGCACCGATTTCGCCATAGCGAGACTCAACGCCGACGGCACGCGCGACACCAGCTTCAACGGCGACGGACGGGTCACGATCCACTTCGACCTCGACACCGTCAATCTCGATGAAACCGCATCGAGCGTCGCCATCGACGCCAACGGCGCGATTCTCGTCGCTGGCGTCGCCGAGACCGCGACGGCGAGCAGCTACGACATGGCGATCGCGCGCATCCTGCCCAACGGCACGCTCGATCCGAACTTCGGCGGCGACGGCCGCGTGACGATCGCGTTCGATATCGGGGGAAATCTCGACGACGAAGCGCTCGAGCTCATCGTCGCGCCGGACGGATCGATCTTCATGACCGGTGCCGCCACCGACAACGGCTACGATTTCGCGGCGGTCAAGCTCCTGCCCGACGGTACGCCCGACTCGAGCTTCGGCAACAACGGAAAAGTCACCGTGCCGTTCGATCTCGGCAGCAACAACAACGACGTTCCGTACGGCGCCGCGCTGCAGCCGGACGGCAAGCTCCTCCTCGTCGGCTACACGTCGATCACCGACACCGATTCGGACATCGCGCTGGCGCGCCTGGATACCGACGGCACGCTCGACCCGACGTTCGGCTTCGCCGGCAAGACGGTGATTCCGCTCAACATCGGCGGCACGCTCTTCGATGGGGCCGTGCGCGGGCGCATCCAGAACGGCTACCTCGTTTTCGGCGGCGTCGCCGCGACGGCCGACAACGTCACGAGCTTCATGGCCGGTCGCGTGATCATCGACACGATCTTCGATAACGGGTTCGATCCGGATTGATTGTCGTGCGGTTTGCGAGGCGGGCCTCGGCCCGCCTCATCGGCCGATGAATGCGGCTACCGCGCCGGCGTCGAACGGCCAGTCGAGCTCGCGCCCGGATTCGTCGTCGCGCAGGACCGGCACGCGCGTTCCGTAGCGCGCTTCGAGCGCTTCGTCGTCGTCGATGAAGGTGCTGGAGAAATCCGGCACGCGTGCCGCGGCGAGGACGGCGAGCGCCTCGTCGCAGAGCTTGCAATCGTCGCGCTGGAAAAGAACGAGGCGCACGGGGAGCCAGGGCGTGGCGGCGGGCGCGTAGAATAGCGGGATTGCCGCCCTCATCTATCGAACATGGCCGTCAGCGTTTTCGATCTTTTCAAAATCGGTATCGGACCTTCGTCCTCGCACACGGTCGGACCCATGCGCGCCGCAGCGCGGTTCTGCCAGCGTTGGCTCGACGAAGCCGCCAATCTCGATCGCGTCGTGCGCGTGCGCTGCGAGCTGTTCGGATCGCTGGCGCTGACCGGCCGCGGCCACGGCACCGACAAGGCCGTGCTGTGCGGCTTGGAAGGCGAATGGCCTGACAAGATCGATCCCGATTCGATCCCGGCACGCTTGAAGCGCATCCGCAGCGACAAGAAGATTCGTCTCCTCGGGCGCCGCGAGATCGACTTCGACGAGAAGACCGACCTCATCTTCAACAAGCGCCAGAAGCTCCCGTATCACTCCAACGGCATGCGCTTCAGCGCATACGCGGCCGGCGACGAATTGCTGGCGACGCGCGACTACTACTCGGTCGGCGGCGGCTTCGTCGTCAACCAGGACGAAGCGGCGGAAGATCGCATCGTCGCCGACACGACCCCGCTGCCGTATCCATTCCATTCCGGCGACGAGCTCCTGAAGTACTGCGAAGACAGCGGCAAGACGATCGCCGCGATCATGCTGGAGAACGAGAAAGTCTGGCGCAGCGAAGCGGACATTCGCTCGGGCCTGCTCGCGATCTGGCGCGCGATGCAAGGCTGCGTCGCTCGCGGTGTGCGCGAAGGCGGCACCTTGCCGGGCGGGCTGCACGTGAAGCGGCGCGCATCGGCGATGGCGACGGAGCTTCGCGATCGGCCCGAAGCTGCATTGCGCGATCCGTTGACGATCCTCGACTGGGTGAATCTCTACGCGCTCGCCGTCAACGAAGAAAACGCCGCGGGCGGCCGCGTCGTGACCGCGCCGACCAACGGCGCCGCCGGCATCGTGCCGGCCGTCATGCATTACTACGAGCGCTTCTGCCCGCAATCGAGCGACGAAGGCCTCATCGTGTTTCTGCTCACCGCCGGCGCGATCGGAATTCTCTACAAGGAAAACGCCTCGATCTCAGGCGCCGAAGTCGGCTGCCAGGGCGAAGTCGGCGTCGCCTGCTCGATGGCCGCGGGCGGTCTCGCGGCCGCGCTCGGTGGCAGCATTTATCAGGTCGAGAACGCGGCCGAGATCGGCATGGAGCACAACCTCGGACTCACCTGCGATCCGATCGGCGGCCTCGTGCAGATTCCGTGCATCGAGCGCAACGCGATGGGCGCGGTCAAGGCGATCAATGCGCAGCGCATGGCGATGCGAAGCGACGGCAAGCATCGCGTCTCGCTCGACAAGGTCATCAAGACGATGCGCGACACCGGCCGCGACATGAAGGACAAGTACAAGGAAACCTCGCGCGGCGGCCTTGCCGTCAACGTCATCGAGTGCTGATCTAGAGCATCCCTTCGATCGGAAGGATGCGCATCAGCGACACCTTCGCGCGCTTCCACGCGGAGGTTTCCGGATCGTGATCGAACTTCACGGTCTTGTCGCCGTCGACCGCGATCCAGCGGATCTTCGGCTTCGAATCCGCCTTGCCGTCGGGACGCTCCAGCACGACATGGAACGCGTTCTGCGGAACCGTGGCGCTGTCGAAGAAGCGTCCGATCGCGGCGGCTAGCTCCGGGCAATCGACGACGACGCCCATTTCGGTGTTGAGCAGACGCGAGCGCGGATCGATGTTCATCGAGCCTACGAAGACGAGCTTGCGGTCGACCACCATCGTCTTCGCATGCAGGCTGACGCCGGATGACGTGCCGTACGCGTTGCCGGGCGGGCCGCCCTGTGCGGGCCTGAGCTCGAAAAGATCGACGCCGGCTTCCAGCAGCGGCTGGCGATAGCGCGCGTAGCCCGAATGCACTTCCGGCTCGTCGGTCGCGGCGAGCGCGTTGGTCAGCACCTTGATCGTGACGCCGCGATGAGCGAGATCGACGAGATACCGGGCACCGCGCTCGCCGGGAACGAAGTACGGCGAAACCATCAGCAATTCCTGGCTCGCCGCATCGAGCATGCTGCGCAGCTGCGAACCGATCAGGAGCGTGTCGCCGTCCTTGGCGGGATCGGCTTTTTCCGGATCGTCCGCGACCAGCGTCGCCGGTCCCCAATACCACGCGCCCTTGCGATCGGCGCTCGGTCCGTTCGGAAGCTCGTCGCCGAGCGCCTGCGCGTAATCCGACTCGGCGAACTCGCGCGCGTCCTTCTTCAGCCGATCGCGCACGCGCGCGAGATCGTCGATGCTCGCGTTCGCGGAACGATACGCGGTGACCGGAAACGCGGAATCGGAATTCCAGTACGCATCGAACATCGAAGAAATGCGCGGCACGACCGGGCCGATCGCGATGACGTCGAGATCGCGGAAATGCACGTCGTTGCCGGCGTCGAAATAGGCGTCGCCGATGTTGCGTCCGCCGACGATCGCCTGCATGCCGTCGACGATGAACGACTTGTTGTGCATGCGCCGGTTGAGCCTGCGGCCTTCGAGCAGGAACTGTCCCGCCTTCGACAGGATCGAGCGGTTGCGGATGCGGAACGGATTGAACAGGCGTACCTCGATGTTCGGATGCGCATCGAGCGCGTCCAGCAGGTGATCCTGCTTGGAGATGCCGAGATCGTCGAGCAGGATGCGCACGCGCACGCCGCGATCGGCCGCCGCGAGAAGACGCTGCGCGATCAGCCTTCCGGTCGCGTCGTTGGCGAAGATGTAGTACTGCAGATCGATCGAGTGTACGGCGTGGTCGGCCAGCACGACGCGGCTCATCAGCGCATTGGTGTTGCTGACCAGCAGGCGAAATCCGGATTGATCGGTGTGCGCGGCGAGCTCCGACTGCACGTAGCGCGTCGAGGGCGAATCTGCGACCGGCGCCATCGCCGTCGAAGGCTCTTTGACGACGTTGCTGCGCAATGTGGCGCAGCCGCTGACAACGGTGCCCAGCAGCACGATGGCGATAAGTCGCGCGCAGGCGCGGCGGTCGAATACGATCGATGTCATGGCCGCGATATAGGCACCGCGACCTGAACGCAGCGTAGCCGGCGCTTCCGCAAGCGCGTTTTCAGGCCGGACTCGGAATCCCGTTGCGGCCTTCGCGTTTCTCGATCGCGCGATAAAGGCGCCAGCTGAGGAATCCGAGCAGCGTCGAGAGCGCAGCGCCGAGCGCGAGCTTCATCGCGCTGTGCGAGAGGAGCGGCGAAACCACGCCCGCGATCACCGAGCTGATCACCAGGCTGACGAACGCCTGCACCGAGGACACCGCGCCGCGATGGTGCGGAAAGCGGTCGAGCAGAAGCAGCGTCAGCGTCGGGAAGTTGATGCCGATGCCGATCGCGTGGAGGCCGATCGGAAGCACCGACCAAGGGAGTCTCGGCTGCGGCAGCAGCACGGCGCACACCAGGTTGAGGACCGACGCGCCGAGCATGATCGTGTAGCCGAGCCGGACCGTCGCCGCCGCGCTGAGTCTTCCGGCAACACGCCCGGACAGGAACGAGCCCATCATCATGCCGGTGATCGCGGGGATGAAAAGCCACGCGAAATGCTGCGAATCGAGTTTCAGCATGTCCAAGACGAACGCCGGCGCCGACGCGATGTAGAGAAACAGCGCGTTGAAGTTGAGCGTGCCGGCGAGCGCGAGCGGCAGGAACGCGCGGTCGGCGCCGATGCGGCGATATGTCGTCGCGAGCTCGTCGAACGACAGCGGAACGCGGCGCTCGCGCGGATGCGTTTCCGGCAGCAGCGCGATACACGTGATCAAGAGCGCGGCCGCGAACGCGGCGAGCAGCCAGAAGATCATCGGCCAGTGCGCGAACGCGACGACCCAACCGCCGACGATCGGCGCTATCGCGGGCGCGATGCCGAAAATCATCGACACCGTCGCCATCAGTCGCTGCGCTTCGACGCCTTCGAAGCAGTCGCGGATGATCGCGCGGCCTACGATGAGGCCGGCGCCCGCCGACATGCCTTGCAGTGCGCGGAACGCGAGGAGCGCGCCGATCGATCCCGCCAGCGCGCAGCCGATCGAGGCCAGCGCGAACACGGCGACGCCGACCAGGATCACGCGACGGCGGCCGAGCGCGTCCGACAGCGGCCCGTGGAACAGCGACATCAGCGCGTAGGAAATGATGTAGACGCTGATCGTCTGCTGCATGGCGAACGGGCTCGCTCCGAGCTCGCTCGCGATCGCCGGAAACGCCGGGAAGATCGTGTCGATCGAGAACGGCCCGAACATCGCGAGCGCGGCGAGCAGCGGCGCCAGAAGGCGCCGGCGCGGAGAGACGACTTCGGTCATCGAATCGGGGAAGGCAACGTCGGAGGGCGCGCGCGGTTGGCGCGCATGCGGAAAGTTGCGCTAGCATAACCGTGCAATCAGGAGATGGCATTCCTCCTCGAACCGCCGCAAGGCTGATGATGCCTGACGAAGTCCCGGAAACGGGGCGCGCAGGCCCGTTGCAGAATACCGCCTCGCCGCGCACCGCTTCCGGCACCATCCACATACCGGGAGCGCCATGAATTTCGCCTCGTTCTTCGCCGTCGGCTTCGGCGCTTTCGCAGGAGCCGTCCTGCGCTGGCTGTTGTCGATCGCGCTCAACCCGATCCTGCCCACGCTGCCGCTCGGCACGCTCGCCGCGAATCTCATCGGCGGTTTCGTCATGGGTATCGCGATGGGGCTGGTCGCGCACTACGACGCTTTGCCGATCGTATGGCGGCTCGCTCTGACGACCGGCTTCCTCGGCGGCCTGACGACGTTCTCGTCGTTCTCCGGCGAAGCGGCCGCGCTGATCCTGCGCCAGCAATACGCATGGACGGTCGCGATCATCGCATCGCACCTCGTGGGCTCGCTGCTGCTGACATTGGTCGGCTTCGGTCTGATGCGGCTCGTTTTCCGAACCTGAGCCTCAACCTGGAGCAACGCAGGCGCGACACGCTATTCTTCCGTCACGGCTTCACGCAGGGGTCCTGGATGGCACGGGCACGCTCGCAGGCGCGCATCGAATCGCTGTTGAATCTCGCCGGCGTTGCGGTCGACGGCGATGCGCCGACCGACATCCGCGTGCACGATCCGCATCTCTATTCGCGCATCCTCGCGCACGGCTCGCTCGGCCTCGGCGAGGCGTACATGGACGGCTGGTGGGACGCCGAGGATCTCGACGGCTTCCTGTTCCGCCTGCTCGACACGCGCCTCGACGAGCGCGTCGGCGGTTTCGAGGACGCGTGGCTGCATATCAAGTCGCGTTTTCTCAACCTGCAGCGCGGCCACCGCGCGTACGAGGTCGGCGAGCGCCACTATGATCTCGGCAACGATCTGTTCCAGGCCATGCTCGGCAAGCGGCTGGTCTACAGCTGCGGCTACTGGAAGGATGCCGCCGACCTCGACGCGGCACAGGAAGCCAAGCTCGACCTCATCTTCCGCAAGCTCGGTTTCGAGCGCGGCATGCGCGTGCTCGACATCGGCTGCGGCTGGGGCGAGGCGCTCAAGCTCGCCGCCGAAAACTACGGCGTCAGCGGCGTCGGCGTCACCGTATCGCAGGAACAGGCCGAGTACGCGCGCGACATCTGCCGCGGACTTCCGATCGAGATCCGCCTCGCCGACTACCGCACGCTGGACGAGCGCTTCGATCGCGTGTTCTCGATCGGCATGTTCGAGCACGTCGGCGTCAAGAACTATCCGACGTATTTCGAAGTCGCACGCCGCTGTACGGCCGAGGACGGATTGTTCCTTCTGCATTCGATCGGCTCGAACGTGTCGTCGAACCACACCGATCCATGGATCGCGAAATACATCTTCCCGAACTCGATGCTGCCGTCGGCGGAACAGATCGCGAACGCCAGCGAAGGCATCTTCGTCACCGAAGACTGGCACAACTTCGGCGCCGACTACGACCGCACCTTGATGGCCTGGCGCGCGAACTTCGAACGGGCGTGGCCCGAGCTCGAGCCGCGCTACGGCGAGCGCTTCCGGCGCATGTGGCGGTTCTATCTCTCGGCGTCGGCCGCCGTGTTCCGCGCGCGGCGCGATCAGCTGTGGCAGCTGGTGATGTCGCCGCGTGGAATGCGCGGCGGCTATCGCGCGCCGCGCTGAGCCTTCAGTCGAATCCGTCGGAGAACAGCAGTTCGGGATCGTAGCTCGTGCCGGACATCGTGATCGTCACGTTCGGACGCACGCCGGTATCGTTCGTGAACGAGAGGATCGTCGATGCGCTGCGCCTGCCGAGCACGCTGATCGACGACTGGAAGCGATAGTCGATCGTGCAGCTGTCGCCCACATCGAGGCTCGCCGGACAGTGGTTCGTCGCACTGAACGGATAGCTGACGTCGCCGCCGACGAATCCCGTCAGCGGCGCTTCGCTGGTGTTGGTGACCGTGACCGGCACGATCATGTACGTGCCGGTCATGACTTGGCCGAAATCGATGTCGACCGGCGTCACGCGCGCGAGCGTGCCGATGCCGGTGCCGCTGAAATGCAGCGGAAAACCCTGGCTTTCCTCGCCGGCGACCGCGGCGATCGATGTCGTCGCCGACACGGATCCCAAGACGCGCGGCTGGAACCTGTAGTTGAAATGACACTGCTCGCCGGGATCGAGTCCGCCGCCGCAGTTCGTCGATCCGCCGAACGCGCCGCCGGCGTTGTCGTTGAAGCCGCCGCCGGCGAAGGACACGGTCTGCGAGCTGATATTGGTGACGATGACCGGAAAGATCGCGGTCGTGCCGATCTTGATCTCGCCGAAATCGATGCCGCTCGGCACTACGGTGACGATGCCTGAGCTCGTCGCGCCCGCGCCTTCGAAATTGAAGGCATAGGTTTCGTAGATGTTCGGCGGCGCGGAGATGCCGACGCCGGTGCTGTCCTCGGCCGGATCGACCGACGAGGCGGTGAAGCGGTAGTTGAAATGGCATGCGGTCGCGGCAGGCAGCACGCCGCCGTTGCAGTCGCCGCCGTTGCTCGAGAAAGGCGCCTCCACGCCGCCGCCGCCGGCGAGCTGCACGGTCTCGTAGTGCGTGTTGGTGAACGTCACCGGCACGGTGACCGCCGCGCCGATCTGCTGCGTGCCGAAATCGATCGCGACCGGCGAGACCTGCACGAGCGATTCGGTGCCGGTGCCTTCGAACGTCAGCGCCTGCGAGGTCGAGCCGACGCCTTGCGCGCCGACGGCGATCATCGTGGACGCGGTGAACGACTGGCCGGCTGCGCTCGGCTTGAAGTAGTAGTTGATCGCGCAGCTCCCGTTCGCAGGCAATATGCCGCCGTTGCAGGTGCCGCCGATGCCGGTGATTTCTTCGGAGTCGCTGATGCCGCCGCCGGCGATCTGAAGCTCCTCGTCGGTGAGGTTGTCGATCGTCACCGGCACGAGGATGCGCGCGCCGACCTTGATCTCGCCGTAGTCGACGTGCACTGGGCTTATGTTGACGATGCGCGTCTGCGCACCGACGGTAGCCGCGAACAACGCGGCGGCGATCGCGACGGCAACCGCGGCGCGCGATGCGCCGGCGTATTGGACGGAATCCGTGTTCATGCTTCCTCCTCGCTCTTAACTAGTCCACGCAATACGCGGGCGTGCGGGGCCACGCGCGCGCCGACGCGGCGCCCGCAGCGCGGGACCGATGATCGATCTCTTAGTTGCGCCGGCGCCTCAGGCCGCGCGTCGACCGCCGCCGTGACGCGTGCCGAGCGCGCCGATCAATGCGGCGAGCGCGTTCAGCGTTTCGGCGCGTGCGACTGCGACGGGACACGAGCACTCATCGGCGATCTGGGCGAAGTCGAGCCCGAACTCGATGCGCAGGATCGCGAACTCGCGTTGGCTGTGCGGCAAGGTGGTGAGCGCGTATTCCCAGCTGTCGAGCTGATCGCGGCCGATCAGCTGCTCGACGCGCGAGGACGGCATCGACGGCTCGGCCGATCGCGCCCGCAACTCCTGCGGACGATCGGCGAGCAATCGCGTGCGCAATCGCACAAGCAAACTGCCGTTCTCGCGCGCCGCCTCGCCGTCGGGGCCGGCCGCATTCATCAACGCATCGCGCACCCACTCGGCCGCGTCCAATGCGGCCCGCGTTCCTGGCGGCAGGCGTTCCTGTACCCAGCGCCGAAGCAGGATCAGATAGCGGCTGCGCCGCGCCATGTCGAGAGGTTCGCGCAACGTCGCAGGCAATTCCATCGCCGGACGAGCGGAATGTCTCGAGTCACCCTTTGCTGTGGTCAACATCACCACTCTCCCCGCCTCCCCCATCTCCCTGGATGCGAGATTGCCGCGATCGCACATGCGCGTCTAATGAAAGCTCCTCACCCAGCAATGCCGCGCGGTTATCGTGATGCGCTGCGGTGATCGCGCGATAACTTCAGGTTATAGTGGAGGCCTGGGGGTGCATCGATGACGGCTCGGCTGCCATCCGCACAGATCGAATCGTTCATGGCGCTCGCGCGCGAGCTCAACTTTTCGCGCGCCGCCGAGATATTGCACATCACGCAGCCCGCGCTGACCAAGCGCATCCAGAATCTGGAAGAGACGCTCGGACAGGTTCTGTTCCTGCGTCTTCGCGGCGGCCTGGAGCTCACCGAATCCGGCCGCATCCTGCAGCGCTACGCGTCCAGCATCGAGCATCAGGAACAAGAGGTGCTGGATACGCTCGTCGGCGACAAGCGCGCGCTCGGCGGGATCGCCGGATTCTTCCGAATCGCAGCGTTTTCGTCTTCGCTTCGATCGGTGGTCGTGCCGGCGCTCGGCGTGCTGTTGCGCGAAAATCCGCGGCTCACTTGCCAGACGATCAAGGCCGAAGCGCACGAGCTTCACGACATGCTGATCGAAGGCAAGGTCGACTTCTGTGTTTCCTTGTCCGAGTGCGAGCGCATGGGCATCGAGAACACGCAGATCGGCGTCGAGCGCAACGTACTGATCGAATCGGCGCGCTATGCCGGGCGGCCCGATTGCTACATCGACCACGAACCGCGCGACAACTTCACCGAGCGCTTTTTCCTGAGCCAGACCGGATCGACCGTGCCGAAGATGCAGCGCGTCTATTTCGACGACATCTACGGTCTGATCGACGCCGTATCGCAAGGCATTGGCCGCGCGGTCGTGCCGGTGCACCTGATCAAACCCGAGCACGAAGTGCGTCCCGTGCACGGCTATCGTCCGTTCGAGGTGCCGGTGCTGCTGCAGTTCCACACGCAGCCGTACTACACGCGCCTGCACCGCTCGGTCATCGACACGCTGACGCGCGAATGCCCGCCGCTCCTCAACGCCAATCGCCTTCTCGGCGAAGGCGGAACGGCGGTGGCGGACGATGCGCTGATCGCCGCCAACCGCCGTCGCATCCGCGCACGCGGCGACGCCTGAGTCTTTTTCAAGCGCGCCTTGCTTGAAGCGCGCGCGTCACTGCGCGTGCGAAGTCATCGATTCCTTCGCCAGGCGCCAGGTGCCGCCTTCTTTCTGCATCGTCGCGGTGCTGGTCGCGTTGTTGCCGTCGCCGTCCTTGCCGCTCAACTCCAGCGTCGCCGAATCGCCTTTGCTGAAACCTTTGACGATCTTCGGATCGCGCATCGCGCTTTGCTGGATGAACGCGAACATCATCTTGAAATCCGGATCGTTGCGGTGCGCTGCGATCTCCGCGCCGCGATCCTTCGTCATCGTCTTGGTCAAGGCGTCGATGTCGCCTTTCTTGAGCGCCGCCAGATACGCGCGATACGCCTTGCCGGGCTCGCCGCCGTCGGCCGGCAACGCAGCGCCAAGATCCGGCGCGCCGGGAAGATTCAGCGCGAACTTGAGATCGTAGAAGCGGCCGTCCTTCTTGTCGGCCTCGTCGTTGCTGCGGAACGTGCCCTCGACGCGCTTGGCATCGTTGTGCACGAGCTTCAAGGTGTACCAGCCGCTGCCGCTCTGCGATCCGCTCGATCCTGGCGCCGAGATGTTGACGTTCTGCACCGAGCCGTCGCTCTCGAGATTGAGCTCGACGCGGGTCGCTTGCGCATTGCGCAGCTGATCCGAAACGGCCTCTCCGCGATCGGCCGATGCGTTCGCGGCGGCCGCGTCGATCGGCTTGTCGGCGAAGACGACGGTCGTGATCTCCTTGGTCTTGTCGAACGGATCGGGACCCCGATACGCGTACGCGCTGACCAGCGCGGTTGGCTTGCCTTCCTGATAGAGCGTGCCCGAGCCGTCGGCGAAGGCCGAAGTGGCGACGAGGATCAACGCGAGCGGCAGACGACGCAGTGTCGCAGACATGAAAGTCTCCCCAGTTGACGAAAGCGGCCGGCGATCGCCGGCGCCAGCACGCTAGACAAGCATCATGACCCGATCCAATGAAAAAAGCGTATCGGCGCATCGCGCCGGCTTATCGCGATCAAAGCGGGGAATGGTTTCATCACGCCAGGTAATGGCCGACGGCTCGGGTCCGTCGCCATCGAACGACTGTGGTGTGCGCGTGAAGTCACTTTTCATGACACGGCAACAAGGCGGCCGTCTTCCCGCCGGCGCATCGCGACGACGTCTTCATAGCCCTGCGTAAGCGCTCGTCGTCATTGGCTTTTTCGCGTTGCATTCGTTGCGAACGGGTTTCGCGCGTCAGCCGTGCCGCGAGCCTGATCTTCGACCACCCGCGCACCGGTTCCGATGCGCACGAATGCGATGCGACGCTCATTGGTCCGGTCACGTCCTGCGCGATACGCCGCTCGCGCGGCGTGTGGCCACATTCGCGGAGGCATGTGGGTGAGGTGGCGGGCAGGCCGCCCCACGTTCCGCGCCATCAGAGATCAGCGGAGAACTGCTATGAGATTCCACTTTTTTGCAAAGACCTGGCCTGCCTTGCTTTTGTTTCTGTTCGCGACGTCGTCTTGGGCGACCGCATACAACGTCACCGTGGGTGGCTCATCCGGCGGCGAATATGGCGGCGGCGCCGTGCTGATGTTCAGTCCATCGACCTTGAACATCCAAGTCGGCGACACCGTGACGTTCACCAACGCAGGCGGCACGCACAACGTGGACGCCGATGGCGGAGCGTTCCGCTGCGCACGCGGCTGCGACGGCGCCGGCGGTGACGGCAGCCCGAGCGATGATTCGTGGGCATCGACGGTCACCTTCAATGAGGCCGGCGCGTTCCCCTACCACTGCGAGGTGCACGGTTCGATGGGAATGACCGGCGTCATCAACGTGGCAGGCGGCGGAACGCCGACCAATGTTCCGATCACCGCGGGCTTCACCGGCGCGTGGTTCGATCCGAACCAGAGCGGTCACGGCATCCTGATCGAAGTCCTGTCGGACACCCAGATCCTGGCCTGGTGGTTCACGTTCAATCCGGACGGCACGCAGCAGGCATGGTTCGGCAACGTCGGCGCGATCAACGGCACGACCGCAACGATCGACGCGCTGCAGACGCAGGGCGGCCGCTGGATTCCGAATTTCGACCCCGGCAACATCACGCAACCTTCGTGGGGAACATTGACCTTCACGTTCACCGATTGCAGTCACGGACGCGTCGATTTCTCGTCGACGATGCCGGGCTACGCATCGGGACACATGGACATCACCCGCCTGACGCAACCGGCGGGCACGAGCTGCCCATGACGTAAGCATCGCGCGGCACCCGCAGTGCGCGATGCGGCGCAAGCGCGGCCTGGCCCCTTGGCCGCGCTTCCGTCGCGCCCGGCTCGCCGGGTTAACGCGAGCTCTGCGTATCCGGCACAATAGTGCGGCGCGCCGGCTCCTCGCCGGCGCGGCCGTTTTTGCCGGATGCCGTGATGAACTTGCAATCGACTTACGAACAAATCCCGCTCAAGGACTACGCCGAGCGCGCCTACCTCGATTATTCGATGTATGTGGTGCTCGACCGCGCGCTGCCATTCGTCGGCGACGGGCTGAAGCCGGTACAGCGCCGCATCATCTACGCGATGAGCGAGCTTGGCCTCGACGCCGCTTCGAAGCCGAAGAAATCGGCGCGCACCGTCGGCGACGTCATCGGCAAATTCCATCCGCACGGCGACAGCGCCTGCTACGAGGCGATGGTGCTGATGGCGCAGCCGTTCTCGTATCGCTATCCGCTGGTCGCGGGTCAGGGCAATTTCGGATCGCCCGAGGATCCCAAATCGTTCGCGGCGATGCGCTACACCGAATCGAAGCTGACGCCGATCGCGGAGCTCCTGCTGACCGAGCTCGCGCACGGCACGGTCGACTGGACACCGAATTTCGACGGCACGCTGCAAGAGCCTTCCTGGCTGCCGGCGCGCGTGCCGCATGTGCTCTTGAACGGTTCGACCGGCATTGCGGTCGGCATGGCAACCGATATTCCGCCGCACAACCTGCGCGAGCTCGCGACCGCGTGCATCCGTCTCATCGACGAGCCCGCATCGAGCATCGCCGAGCTCTGCGAGCACGTCAAAGGCCCGGATTTCCCGACCGCGGCGGAGATCATCACGCCCGCTTCCGAGCTCGCGGCGATGTACGCGACAGGCACGGGATCCGTGCGCTGCCGCGCGGTGTACAAGATCGAGAACGGCAACGTCGTCATTACCGCGCTGCCGTTCCAGGTGTCGCCGGCGAAGATCATGCTGCAGGTCGATGCGCTGTCGAAAGCGAAGAAGCTGCCGATGCTGGAGCTGCCGCGCGACGAATCCGATCACGAGAATCCGATCCGCATCGTGCTGATCCCGCGCTCGAACCGCGTCGATCTCGACGAGATGATGCAGCACCTTTTCGCGACGACCGATCTCGAGAAGAGCTATCGCATCAATCTCAACATGATCGGCCTCGACGGCAAGCCGCAGGTCAAGAACCTCAAGCAAATCCTCGCCGAATGGCTGCGCTTTCGTCAGGACACGGTGACGCGGCGCCTGCAGCATCGCCTGGCCAAGGTCGAGCGCCGGCTGCACCTTCTCGAAGGCCTGCGCATCGCGTACCTCAATCTCGACGAGGTCATCCGCATCATCCGCACCGAGGAAGAACCGCGCCCGGTGCTGATGAAGCGGTTCAAGCTCAGCGAGGAGCAGACCGACTACATTCTCGAAACGCGCCTGCGCCAGCTCGCGCGGCTCGAGGAAATGAAGATCAACGGCGAGCGCGACGAGCTCGAAGAAGAGCGCGCGCGCATCGACGTGACGCTGAAGTCCAAAGCGCGCCTCAAGACTTTGATCAAGGAAGAGCTCCGCGACGACGCGAAGAAATATGGCGACGCGCGACGCGCGCCGCTGATCCAACGCGAAGCCGCGCAAGCGCTCGACGAAACCGCATTGGTCGCGAGCGAGCCGGTCACGATCGTGCTGTCGGCGAAAGGTTGGGTGCGCGCCGCGCGCGGACACGACATCGACGCGACCGAGCTTGGCTATCGCGAAGGCGACACCTTCCTCGCTGCCGCGCAAGGCCGCACGACACAGCAAGCGGCGTTCATCGACTCGACCGGACGCAGCTACTCGACGCCGGCGCACACGCTGCCGTCGGCGCGTGGCAACGGCGAGCCGCTGACCGGACGTTTCACGCCGCCGGCCGGCGCGAGCTTCGATGCCGTCGCGATCGCCGATGCGTCGTCGAAAGTCATCGTCGCATCCGATCGCGGCTACGGCTTTCTCACCACGTTCGACGCGTTGCTCGCCAACAAGAAAGGCGGCAAGCAGCTCATCAACATCGAATCCGGCGCGCACGTGCTGGCGCCTGTGATCGTCGCCGACTCCGCGCGCGATCGCATCGTCGTCGCGACCAGCGCGGGGCATCTTCTGATGTTCTCGGTCGCCGAGCTACCCGAGCTCGACAAGGGCGGCAAAGGCAACAAGCTGATCGAGATACCGAAAGCCAAGCTCGCCGCCGGCGAACGCGCAGCCGGCATCGCCGTCGTGACCGAAGGCAAAGGCGAAGTCACGCTCTACGCCGGCGCGCGCAAGCTGATTCTGAAATGGGCCGATCTCGTCGAATATGGCGGCAGCCGCGCTGCGCGCGGCGGATTGCTGCCGCGAGGTCTGCAGCGCGTCGAGCGGATCGAGACCAGCGGTTGAGGCTGAACGACATTGCGGCGGCGGCGATGTCGCACAGGCGCTCCGCGCGGCGTTCCTCTTCGACGTGAGGGGTGTCGTGCGACGCCCGATCGGAGTAGACGATGCCCGTGTCGAAGGCTCGCGGAATCCGCCGCCTGCCGCTTCATCCGCTGGCCGCCGCGTTTGCGCTCGCGCCGGCTTTCGGTTTGGGTTCGCCTGCGTTCGCAACGAGCTTCGTCACGCAGCAGACGCCGCACGTCCAGGTCGTCGGCAATTGCAGCGATAGCGGCACGGGCAGCCTGCGCGATGCCGTCGACCATGCAGGCGACGGCGACACGATCGATCTGACGCAGCTCTCGTGCAGCGTGATTTCTCTCTCGACCGGGGCGATTCTGATCGGCGTTTCCGATCTCACGCTGCAGGGACCCGGCAACCACCAGCTGATGATTCAGGGTAGCGGCGGTTCCGGCGACGGACTTCTTTACGATCTCGGCGGCGGCGAGCTGACCGTCGACGGCATCGATTTTTCGTTCGGCGACAAGTACCGCAGCGACCAAGCGGCGCACGGCGGCTGCATCTACACGAACGGCGACCTGACCGTCCGCGACGCACATATCTACGCGTGCGGCGTGCACGCGAACACGTACCCCGCGGCCGGCGGCGCGCTGTACGCGCAAGGCTCGGTCAGCATCACGCACACCGACATCGAGCTGTGCGGTCTGACCACGTCCGGCACCGCGAAAGGCGGTGGCATCTTCGGCGGCACCGGCGTCTTGATGACGTACAGCAGCGTCACCGGCTGCCGCAATGCCACGACCTATCGCGGCTACGGCGGCGGCGTCTATTCGGGCGGCGATCTCGTCGTGAAGTACAGCACGATCGCCGACAACGAGAACGACGAGGGTCAAATCGGTGACGGCGGCGGCACGTTCTCCCGGCGCGCCACGTCGATCTACTGGTCGACGATCTCAGGCAACAGCGCGACGGTCGGCGGCGGCGTCTATCTCGGCGTCAATGGCGAAGGCACTGCGCTGATCGCCGAGAGTACGATTTCCGGCAACGAGGCGAAATCCGCCGGCGGCATCCGCGCCGGGATGCCGCTCAGGCTCGAGAACAGCACGATCGCCTTCAACCGGATTCCGCGCTCGTACACAATTCCACTCGACTACGCATTCAGCGCGGGCCTTTCCGTGCGCGCTGCACCGATCACGATCGAAAGCACAATCATCGCCGACAATGTCGCCTATGCGGACACGGATGACGCCGAAGACATCGGCGGCGACATTCCTATTCCGATCGACGGCTCGCATAATCTCTTCATGAGCTCGGAGCAGCCCGTGCCGCCCGACACGCTCATTGTCGATCCGCGCCTCGATCCGCTCGCAGGCAACGGCGGGCTGACGCGGACGCACGCGCTTTCATCGGAGAGTCCCGCGATCGATCGAGGTGACGCCGGCGGCTACGACTCGGACCAGCGCGGCAGCGGATTCCCGCGCGTGCTCGGCACGGCTGCCGACATCGGCGCGTACGAAGCGGACCCCGATGTGATCTTCCGCAACGGCTTCGACTGACGCGAGCTACGCAGGCTGCGGATTGGTTCCTGCAACGTCGTGCGTATTGGCACTTATTCCCACCATTTTCGTCACGGCATTCTCCAAGGCGTGCGCCGATCATCGGCGCTCACCTAGGGAGAGACGCTGCGATGATGAAGACTCTGGCCGGAACCTGCGCGACGCTGCTGTTCGCGTCCGCGTCGTGCCTTGCGACGCCTGCGGATGAGAAAGCGTTGACGGATATCGAGAACCAGCTGAGCGATGCGTATCGCACCGGCAACGTCGACTACATCAAGAAGGTGGTCGACGAGACTTACACGCTGACCAATTCGCACGCGAAAGTCAGTCATCGACCGGACGATATCGACGAGGTCACCAAGGGCGACCCGCACTACGAAGTGTTCCATACCCACGACATGACCCCGCGCGTGTACGGCGATGCCGCGGTCGTGCTTGGCATCGTGTCGCTGAAGGGAACGTCCGCCGGCCAGGCGTTCGACGTCGACATGCGCTTCACCGACACGTTCGTGCGGCGTGATGGGCAGTGGCGCATGGTCGCGGCGCAGGTGACACGCATCGAGAAGTGAAAAGGCCTCCCGAAGGAGGCCTTTTCGTTGCGAAGGATAGCGGCGATCAATTCCTGATTCTTGCGGTCGATGCGGACGGGGACATGATCGCCGGCACCTGCGGCGTCACCGGTGCGGCCAGGCAATCCAGCGTGACGTCGTCGAGCGAATAGTTCGACGGCGCGCTGCTGGGATTCGTGTAGGTGAATGCGATCATGTGCATGCCGTCGTCGGCGAATGCGCTGAGGTCGATGCTGCGTTGCGAATAATCGGCCTCGGGCGCAACCGGTTCGGGGAACGAGAACACGGGCGCGCCGTCGACAGCGACTTCGACGTTCGACGATCCGTCACCGATCGCACCGATCCAGAGCCAGAAATTGAGGAATCGCGGGCTGCCGGATGGAATCGTCAGCGTCTGCGACGCCTTCGCCGTTTCCGGCGTGTTGTTGGCGCCGCCGAGCCACGAGAAGAACGCGCCGGAATGCGGCCCCGCGGTTCCGTTGCCCGTGCCGCAGGCGGAGTCGCAGAACGGCGTTCCGAAATTGTCGGACGCGCCGATCCAGAATGGATTCGTGTAGGGGAATCCCTGGCTCACATCGGTTTGCTCGAATCCGGGATCCTGCAGGAGCTGCGCCGGAACGCATAGGACGATGGGTACGCTGATGTCCGCGGTGGCCGCAACATCGTTATCGCCGACGTTGGTTTGGAGCGCGCCGACGTCGATCGTGTTCGTGTAGACGCCCACGGCGCTCGCCGTGACTTCGACCGTGATCTCGCAGGAACTGTTCGCTGGAATCCTCGCGCCCGTGGCGAGCGTCACGCTGTCGGGTGTCGTCGTGACGACTGCGTCCGGGCATGTGCTCACGGCGCTGGCAGGATTGTCGATGACGAGTCCGGACGGAAACGTGTCGACGAGATCGGCCACGAGCACGGCTGGCGTCTCGTTCGGGTTCGACAACGCGATCGTCAGCACGCTCGTCTCGCCGGCGGAGATGCTGGACGGTGCGAACGATTTGGCGACGCCGGGCGCGGTCGGGATCGCGTCGAAGCCGTTGAACAGCAGCGTGTCGTCCGGGACGCCGACGGGGACATCGAAGCGAAGGTTGTCGAGTAGCTCGCCGCCATCGGACGCTGCCGTTAGCACGATGCGTGCAACCGGGACGTTGCTGACGATGCCCAGGAACGCCGGCGCGTCGGTCGATAGCGGCGTTGCGCTGGCCGCGCCGAGCGATACGCCTGCCGCGTCGAAGGCTTCCAATGTGATCTCGGCGGCGTTGACGCCGTCGTAGAGATCCATCGAGAACGCATTCGCCGGCGACGCGAACGTGACGACGGTGGAGTCGAGAAACGTGTTCGCCCCGACGATCGCGGTCGTCTGGCCCGCGCCGAAGAATTCGCTGCCGAGCGTGACGACGCCGCTGCCCGACGAGGACGTGACCTCGAAGCCGTCGATCAATTCGCCAGGAAGGAAGCACAGATCATTCGATGCCGAGCTAAGGGGTTCATCGCACAATGCGAATGATCCGGTCGATACCGATCCGCCATCGAACGATTCGTAGGCGAGCGCTCCGATATCGCCGACCGCGGCACTGAATGAGGACAAATCGAAATAAGCCTGCAGCACGCCTCCGCTCGGCGCTTGCGTGCGCGTGGCGTCGTTCGAGCGATGCGCGGCGGGATGCGGTGTGACAGACCAAGAGTCCGCGTTTGCCGAAACGGCCGGCGCGAGCAGTACTCCCAGGACGAAGAACGATGGCTTCATGAGGTAACCCCTTCGGTGAGCCGAGGCGCGAGCCGGCGCGCAATGCGCCCGCGGTGCGAAGGTGCCGGCGATCCCGGTGTTCACGCTCATGCGCTTGGAAAACAGGCACGAGGGACACCAGGAAAGCGATACGCCGCCACAGGTACGGTTCGGCGTCTTCCGTACTCGTATAGGGGTACGGAATTCGGGCGCGATTCCCGCCAAATGTCCCCTTATGTACAAGTTGCAGCAGGCCGCCCGATGCCGGGACGCGGCGCCTTGGCGCGCGCGCCCGCAATCCGGCAAGATCGCGCATCCTCGGATCGCGGAAAGCTCTCGTGCGTCGAATCGTCTGGCGGCTGGTGGTCGTACTTTTCGCTGTGGTTGCGGCCTTGTGTATCGCCGCGTGGCTGGCATTGCGCGGGAGCCTGCCGCGTTACGACGGTCGCATCGTCGCCTCGGCGCTGGCGCAGCCGGTCGCGGTCGAGCGCGATGCAAACGGCAGCGTGACGCTCAGGGCGCAGAACCGGCGCGATCTGACTTGGACGCTTGGCTACGTGCACGCGCAGGAACGCTTCTTCGAGATGGATCTGTTGCGACGTCGTGCGGCCGGCGAGCTCGCCGAGCTGTTCGGGCCCGTCGCGCTGCCGGCCGATCGCACCGCTCGCGCTCATCGCGTACGGGCACGCACGCAAGAAGGTCTCGCCAGCCTGTCCGCGGAGGATCGCGACGAGCTGCAGGCGTACCGCGACGGCGTCAATGCCGGGCTCGCCGCACTCTCGACGCGGCCGTTTCCGTATCTCCTGACGCGGACGGCGCCGGCACCGTGGCGCGAGGAAGACACGCCGCTCGTCGTCGCCGCGATGGCATTCACGCTGAACGATGCGGAGAACAAGCGCGAGCTCGCGTTCACCCAGATGCACGCGGCGCTGCCCGAGTCGATCTACAAGTTTCTCACCGCGCAAGGCGGCAGTTGGGACGCACCGATCGCGGGACCCGAGATGATGTGGCCGGCGACGCCGCCGCCCGGCGATATCGATCTGCGCTCGCTCGATCCCAAGCTGCTCAAGGTGCCGAAATCGCAGCAGGCGAACACACCCGGCAGCAACAGTTTCGCGGTGTCGGGCGCGCTCGCCGGCGGCGCTGCGCTGGTCGCGAACGACATGCATCTCGACTTGCGCGTGCCGGCGCTGTGGTTTCGCGCTCGGTTGATCTATCCGAACCCGCGCCGCGCGGGGCAAACGGTCGACATCACCGGCGCCAGCCTGCCCGGCACGCCGGTGATCGTCGCCGGCAGCAATCGCAAGGTCGCGTGGGGATTCACCAACAGCTACGCGGACACGACCGACTGGGTGCGCGTCGCGCGCGATCCTGCCGATGCGAATCGCTATATGACCGCGCACGGCAGCGCGCCGGTCATGAAGCACACGGAAATCATCCGCGTCGCCGGCGCCGCCGACGAGACGCTGGAAGTCGAGGACACCGAGTGGGGACCGATCCTCGGCAAGGACGCCGACGGCACGCCGCTCGCGCTCGCCTGGACGGCGCAGCAGCCGGGGGCGTTCAATTTCGGCGTGCAGAAACTCGAAGTGGCCGAGACCGTGGACGAGGCCGTCGCGGCGGCGCAGATAGCCGGCATTCCGCCGCAGAACTTCGTCGTCGGCGATCGCGCGGGCAACATTGCGTGGACGATCGCGGGGCGGCTTCCCGAGCGCGTGGGCGATTACGATCCGAGCTTGCCGGCGGACTGGTCCAAGGCGGGTATCGGCTGGGACGGCTGGCTCGATGCAGGCGACTATCCGCTCATCGCCAACCCGCCGTGGCAGCGCCTGTGGACGGCTAACCAGCGCGTCACCGAAGACCCGTGGCTCGCCAAGCTCGGCGACGGCGGCTACGACATCGGCGCGCGCGCGCGGCAGATCCGCGACGATCTGCGCGCGCACGATCGTTTCGTGCCGAAGGACATGCTGGCGATCCAGCTCGACGATCGCGCCCTCTTCCTCGAACGCTGGAAGGATCTGCTCGCGCTGGAGCTCAACCGCGCGCCGCGCTCGCCGTGGCACGACAAGCTCAAGAATGCGCTCGGCGACTGGAGCGGACGCGCTTCGGTCGATTCGGTCTCGTACCGCTTCGTACGTGCGTGGCGCGACGAGGTGATCGATGCGGTGCTGGATGGCTTCGCCGCTGCGGTGCGCGCGAAGTTCGCCGACTTCACGCTACCGAAGATGCCGCAGGCCGAGCACGCGGTGTGGCAGCTTGCGCAGGAGCGTCCGTCGTATCTCTTGCCGCCGGGTTACGCGGATTGGGATGCGCTACTGATCGCGTGCGCGGATCGCGCCGGCGAGAATCTCGACAAGCAGCCCGGCGGCCTTTCCGCGCAGACCTGGGGCGAGCGCAACACGATGCGCATCGCGCATCCGATCTCGCGCGCGCTCCCCGCGTTCCTCGCGCGTCTGCTCGACATGCCCGCCGATCGCTTGCCGGGCGATCGCGACATGCCGCGCGTGCAGTCGCCGACCTTCGGCGCGTCCGAGCGTTTCGCGGTATCGCCGGGCGACGAAGAGCACGGCTATTTCATGATGCCGGGCGGACAGAGCGGGCATCCGCTGTCGCCGTATTACGGCGCGGGTCACGCCGACTGGGTTCAGGGCAAGCCGACGCCGTTTCTGCCGGGACCGGCCCAGCACACGCTGACCTTCGCACCGCAATAAAAAACCCGCCGCGATGCAGGATCGCGGCGGGTTTCGAAGACGCTTGGATCAGAGCTGCGTCGGAATCAGCGAGCGCGCGTTGTAGGACGCGGGCGAGCCGGGGTTGGCGACGTGCAGCGTGACCGCGCCGTTGCCTTTCGGATTGAGCTGCGGATGCGTATTGGCCGGCGATGCGTTCACGGTCAGCGAGAACGTGAACATCGAGCCCCAGTCGAGCGACTGCGAGCCGGCCGTCCACTTCACGCTGCTCGAGCCGACATTGACGGTCCAGGCGTTGGCACCGTCGACGGTGCCGTTGTGGAACGACGTCGCGCTGACGTTCGCGCCGGCCGGGATCGGCACCGAGAAGCTGTCGAAGCCCTTGTTGCTGATGACGCGAGGATCGGGACCGTTTTCGGGCGCCTGCACGATGGCGCGCGCGTAGTCGAGATTCTCGACGGCGTAGTCGTAGCGCCAGCTGCCGTTGCCGAGATTAGTCGCCTTCACCGCAACCTTCGCGTGGCCGTCGCTGTTGGCGATCTCGGAGTTGAGCGAATTGGCGGCCGGCGTTGTCGGGCTGACCCAGCGGTCGATCGCGGGGCCGAGCTTGTAGTTGGTCTGCCCCGTCAGCGACCACTGGTTGCCGGAATAATGCGGCGTGCCGGTCACCGTCGCCATCGAGTTGTAGATGTCGATGTCGTCGCGCGCGATGTACCAGGATTCCATCATGATCGTGGAACCCGGATTGACGGCCGGATCGACCTGCGATTCGTGCGTCTGCAAGCGCTGCGTCCAGGAATTGTTGCCGTTGCTGTGCTGCGTGCCGGTGCACGTGCTGTCCCAGATCGAGCCGCAACGGCCCCAGGTGCCGGAGGCCGGGACGATTTCCGAACGCGGACCCATGTCGCCGGGGCTGTCGTTGTTGCCGCTGCCGTAGGTGTCGCCGCAGCCGCGGCCGAGCGAATCGAAGTTGTTGCAGCTGTCCAGGCAACCGGCATTGATCGTCAGGAACGCGTGCTTCACGCCGGAGCGGCCGATCTGCTCGATCGTGCCGTCGGAATTGATGCGATACATGTTCCAGATCAAGAACGGATGCTGATCGTTCGCATACGGATCGCTGGTGCCGCTGAACATCTCGTGCCACGCGACATTCGCGGTGTACGGCGAGGAGCTCGTTCCGAGCGGATCGCCCGAGATCGTCTGCTGCAATGTGCCGTCGTTGACATTGTTGCGCAGCGTCGAGTTCGGCGCGACCGAGAGGATACCGTCGTTGGCGCCGCCCGGGCCGTCGCAGTTCTGGCAGCCGACCGGATCGAACTGGATCGCTTCCATGAAGAGATCGGCCTTGTAGATCGCGCCCGGCACGTTCGGCACGGCGACGTTCGGCCACGGATAAGGATTGCAGACGCGATCGGGCGCCATGTCCTTGCCCTGCACGAAGATCTGCGTGTTCATCGCGATGTCGCCGAGATTCCAGCCGGCGGCCTCGGGCACGCCGATGCGGTTGGCGAGATCCTGGCTCATGCGCAGGTTCGCCGATTTCACCGCCAGCGATTGCGCGTTGTCGGCGAGGCGGAACATGAGGCTGTCGCTGTAGAACCAAGCCTTGCCGTCGCCGCCGACGATATCGAGCACGTTGCTGCCGTCGGCGCGCGCGCGCAGCGTCGCGTCGCGAAGATCCAGCGTGCTGCCGTCGCGAAGCTGCAACACGAAACCGCCGCGCATCTGCACCGAGCCGCCGGTGAACTTGCGCAGCGCCGCGTTCGACACGGTGAACTGCAGGCCTGCGCTCTCGCGCACCGCGAACCATTCGTGCAGGCGGAAATCCTGCGTGGCGAGCTTGGCCGTCGGCGCGTTGCCGACCGTCACGCCGAGATTCGACAAGAGATCACGGTTCCAGCGCACGCCGATCTGTCCGCCCCAGGCGGACCACGTCTGCGCGGAAGCTTTCTGCGCGCTGTCGATGACACCCGAATACGCCGCAACCGGCACGATCGCGGCTGCGATAAGCAAAGCCAATGCATGACGCTTCATCATCATTACTCCGAATGAATGGACCAGCGAATCACCCATGCTGGAATCTCAAGGCCGGCACGCACGCGCGAGCATGATCCCGCGCGCACGGCCGAACGGTGGTTCCGCTCACGGAACCGAATCGAAGCCGCTCTCGAAAATGATGTCGTTCGGCACGCTCGGTGCGGGCACCAGCGTGGCGACGTCGTAGGTGACGGGCGTGCCGTCCTGTGCGACGTGCAGCGTCGCCGAGCCTGCGACCGGCGCCGAAGACGACGTGATCGAGTACGAATACATCGTGCCCCAGTCGAGTGTGCCGCCGTCGGGCGCGGTCCACGTGGTGACGCCGTCGGTGGTCGCCGCCGACCACGCGCCGGCATCATCGACCGTGCCGTTGCTGAAGGTCGTCGCGCCGATCGTGCCGCCGCTCGGCACGCTGAAACTGTCGAAGCCCTTGTTGCTGACGACGCGCGGGTCCGGACCGTGTCCGGGGCCCTGCGGCTGCACGACGGCGCGCGCGAAATCGAAATTCATGATCGCGTAGTCGTAGCGCCAGGTGCCGTCGCCGAGGTCGGTGACCTTGACCGCGACCTTGGCGTGGCCTTCGTTGACCGCGAGCTCGGTGTTCATCGCGTTCGCCGGCGGGCTCGCCGGATCGACCCAGCGATCGATCGCAGCGCCGAGCCGGAAATTCGATTGCCCGGTGAACGACCACTGCCCGCCGGAGTAATGCGGCGTGCCGGTCACCGTCGCCATCGAGTTGTAGATGTTGATGTCCTGGCGCGCGAGGTACCAGGAATCCATCATGTACGTGGCGCCGGTATTCGCCGCCGGATCGACCTGCGACTCGTGCGTCTTCAGGCGCTGCGTCCAGTCGTCGTTATCGTTGCCGGTGTCGTTGCCGGTGCAATCCGGATCCCAGATCGATCCGCAGCGGCCCCAGGTGCCGCTCGCCGGCACGATTTCCGAACGCGGGCCCATATCCCAGGGACTATCGTTGTTGCCGGTGCCGTACGTGTCGCCGCAGCCGCGGCCGAGTGCGTGACCGCCGAGATGATCGCAGCTGTCCTGGCAGCCGACGTTGACGCTGACGAACGCGTGCTTGACGCCGGAACGGCCGATCTGCTCGATGCTGCCGTCCGCGTTGAAGCGATACAAATTCCAGATCAGGAACGGATGCTGATCGTTCTTGTACGGCGGATTGTATTCGGGCGGATCGCCGGTGAACTTCGTGTGCCAGGCGATGAAGCCGGTGTAGAGCGCGGTGCTGGTGCCGAGCGGATCGCCCGGAATCGTCGCCTGCGCGGTGCCGTCGTTGACGTTGTTCTTGAGCGTCGAGCTCGGCGCCCAGGAGACCGTACCGTCGTTCGCGCCGCCGGGACCGTCGCAGCTCTGGCAGCCGACCGGATCGAACTGGATCGCCTGCATGAAGAGATCGGCCTTGTACGCTTCGCCGGGCATGCCGGGAACCGCGGCGCCAGGCCACGGATACGGATCGCAGCTGCCTTCGACGACGTTCTCGCCTTGGATGTTGATCTGCGTATTGAGCGCGAGATCGGCGACTTCCCAATTCGCAGCTTCCGGCCGGCCGATGCGATTGGCCAATGCCGGCGCGATGCGCAGATCGGCCGCGCGGATCGCCAGAGTGCGATCGTGATCGGCGAGCTCGAACATCACGCGATCGCTGTAGAACCAGACTTTGCCGTCGCCGCTGACGACGTCGAGGATCTTCGGATCGCTGTCGCGCACGCGCAGCGAAAGATCGCGCATGTCGATCGAGCTGCCGTCGGCGAGACGCAGCACGTAGCCGCCGCGCATCTGCAAAGATCCGCCGACGAATTGCTGCATCGAACCATTGCGCACGGTGAACGTGAGTCCGCCCGCCTGGCGCACTTCGAACCACTCGTGGCGACGTACGTCCGTCTTCGCGAGTTGCGCCGAGGGCGCAGCTTCGACGCGCACGCCGATGTTGCCGAGAAGACCTCGGTTCCAGCGCACTCCGATATCGCCTCCCCAGGCCGTCCATGCTTGCTGCGCAGCGGCTTCCGCCTTCTGCGCACGATCAATGACTCCCGCATTCGCGAGCGAAACGAAGCCGCACGCGAGCGCGAGCGCACAAACTCGGATATTCATGCTTACCCCCAGGATTTGGGAACGTGAGCGTCACGTTCCGATGAGCCAACCTCCGAAATCTATCACGGGTCCGACAGCGTGGATCATGCATTGCAACATGAATAAAAATACCGGTCCGGACAGGTCCGGCTAGCGCAGCGACGTCGTCGCCGCACCGACCTGGACCAGCTCCGGCGGCGACTTGCCATAGCGCGACTGCGGCAGCGGCTGATCGTCGTCGAAGCCGGCGCCGAAAATCCGATCGCCGGCCCAAAGCTCATAGATGAACTGCCCGCGCGTGCGGCCTTGCGGGCCCACCGTGAACGGGCGATTCGGGCCGCCCGAGCACATGTCGTTCTCCCCGGCAAAACCATTTTCGACCGCCTGGTCGCGCAGGAACTTGATGTAGTAGTTGCTGGAGGTCTGGTAATAGAGCCGCGCGGTCGCCGTCAGCGGGCCGACCGTGCCGGCCGGCACCGAGAGGTTGTAGGGGATCGTGTCGTAGTTGACGAGGATGCCCGAGCCCGGCGTCGTCTCCGGATAGTTCGCGCCGACCGGCCGCAGGTCGTAGCCGTTCGGATCGCTCGCGGTCGCCGGCGTGAAGCCGAGCGGCGGAATGCGGTTGTCCATCGCGATGCAGTCGTTGAGCGCGAAATGGAACATCGGATCGCCGTCGGAATCCTGGATGTCGCAGGTACTGGTGCCGTGGTAGTTCCAGATGCCCTGCTTGACCTCGTACACGCGCGCCTGGACGTCCTGGTCGAGCTCGGCCGTATTCTGGTTGTAGGCGCCGCTCTCGAACACCAAGCCGCCGTTCGCGTCGCGCACCTGCAGGTTGACCCACATGCGCCGCCCTTCGGAGTAACCGGTCGGCAGCTTGTGACCGCTGAGGTTGGTCACCTTGACCGAAAGCGTCATCGCGCCGGGATCGCTCGACGTCGGCGGCGTGTAGTTCTGGATCGTCGTATCGACCTCGGCCGAAGTGCCCAGGAGCTGGCGCGCCCAATCGATCGTCTGGTCGTACGACGGCGTGCGCGGATAAAGGCCCTGATCGAGTCCCGCACCGTATTCGCCCTTGATGATCCCGGGCACCCACGTATTGCCGCCGACGAACGCGTGCACGGGCAAATTACCGGTGCGATTGTTGATGCGGTACGAGCACACCGTCGCATCCGGATCTTCGCTTTCCGGCATGTGGCAGCTCTGGCAGGTCTGCTGCGGCGCCTGCGAGAACTGGCTCTGCTGCCATTCGGCGAACGTGCGCTCGATCGGGAACGGATGTCCGGTGTCGGTGCCGTCGTTGAGCTTGAGCGTCTTCAGCGGACCGGTATCGGTATCCGGCGTGCTGACGTTGTGGCAATTGCCGCAAATGTCGCTTTGCGTGTGATAAGCCGAATACATCCACTCGTGCGGCGGCGGCGACGCGCCGTCGGTGTAGTCGTAAGGCCCGCGCCGGCACGGAGGTCCGCCGCCGGTGTTCGCGCAGGCAACGTCATCGACCCACGCGTCCGCATTCTCGAAATAGCCCGGCTCGCCGTTCGGCCCCGTCGGCATCAGGCGATGGCAGTAGTGGCAGGTGACGCCGTCGTATTCGCTGTTGATGTCGTCGAGCGCGTCGTACGAGCCGTTGATCAAGCACGCAGCGGCGCCCTTGACCGGATCGTTCGGCGGACCGAAGCCCGGCTTGACGACGTGCCCGTTGTACCAGCCGCGCGAGGCGTGGCAGCGCAGGCAGTAGTCGCCGACGCCCGGCACGTCGTTGTTGGCGATGTCGAGTGCCGCGAAGAACACCGGATCGCGGATCGAGTTGGCCATCATGCTGCCGGCCCAGGTCGAATACGGGCGGAATGTCGACGCCGACGCCGGATCTCCGCTGGCCAACCAATGACAGGCGCCGCAGTTGAGCTCCGGCGCCTGGATGTCGTAGACGAGCCCAGGCTGCGTGCCGTGCGGCGTGAAATCGGTCGCGCCTCCCGACGGAGCCAGAAGACGCGAGACGCTCATCCACTGATCGGACGCGTGTTGCGCGTGCGCCGCACCTGCGAACGCACACACGATGAGAGCGAGCCCACGACGAAAAAGGGCAGACGAAAACAGCTGGCGCATGTCGATAAGGCTCAATCGAATCCGTTTTGGAAAATCGTGTCGTCCGGTGCTTGCGCTTGCGGAACCAACGTGTCGAGGGTGTAGTCCTGCTCGGGCTCGGTGTCCGTCGCGATGCCGACCAGCTGCAGCGTGCCGGTCGCCGTCGGCGGCGCGTTCGCGACGAACTCGAAGTGGTACATCGTGCCCCAGTCGAGGCTGTTGCTGCCGGCCGGCGCGGTCCACGTGACGTGATCGCCGGAAAGGCTCGACGTCCAATCGTTCGTCGAATCGGTATCGGTGTCGTCGAAGCGCAGATCCGTCACCGTGACACCCGTGTTGATCGGCACGCCGAAGCTCACGAAGCCGTGATTCGAATCGAGCATCATGTTCGGCTCGTCCGGATGCGCAGCGTCGATCTGCGAGTGCGAATAATCGAAATTCTGCACCGCGTATTCGTAGCGCCACTGGCCGCCGCCGATGTCGGTCGCCTTGACCGCGACACGCGCGCGGCCGAGCGGCGTCGAGAGCTCCTGATTCGCCGAGTTCGCCGGCGGCGCGTTCGGATCGATCCAGAGATCAAGCACCGGGCCGAGGTGGAAATCCGCTCCGTTCGGCACGTCGCCGACCAAGCTCACCGACCAGCTCGATCCGCCCTTGTTGAACGCGACTTCGCGATAGCCCATCGAGTTGTAGATCGCGTGATCGTCGCGCGCGATGTACCAATACTCGTGATAGTAGTGCGCGCCCGTCGACACCGGCGCCTGCAGCTCGCTCTCGACGACGTTCTCGCGATATTGATAGAGCGTCTGCGCACCGCCGCCGCCGTCTTCGTTGCCGTCGCAGTTCTCGTCGTACACCGATCCGCAGCGTCCCCATTGCGCCGTGTACGGAATGATTTCCGAACGCGGGCCGAGATCGGTGCTGCTGTCGTTGTTGTAGTTCGAGTAGGTGTCCTCGCACGTCGGCCAGATGATGTTTCCGCCGTCGCAGCCGCAATTCCAGTTCACGGTGTAGAACGCGTGCTTCACGCCGGACACGCCGATCTGCTTGATGCGCCCGTCGGCGTCGACACGGTACGTGTTCCAGACCAGGAACGGATGCTGATCGTTGTTGTACGGCGGGAACACGCCTTCGAATTTCGTGTACCAGGCGACCGCGGTCGTGCCCGCGTTGCGCAGGCTCGAATCCTGGTTGACGATGACCTTTCCGGTCGTGCTGCTCGTCGTACAGCCCTGGCAGCGCTTGACGTAGACACTGTCGTCGAACCCGGTCCAGCCGCTCGCGGCGTTGTCATAAATCAGGAGAACGTCCGCGGTCGTCGCCGGCGGATCCGGCCAAGCGGCGCTGCACGCGCCGACTTCGTCGAGCGTGCTCTTGTCGCCCTGGTAGGAATGCGCGCGGAAATCCAGGCCGCCGACCGGATCGCCGTTCCACTCGGGATGACCGAGCACCTCGGCGAAATGCTTCGACAGGCGCAGGTTCATGTGCCGCATCGAGAACACGTTGGGCGCTTTGTCGTCGAAGCCGTAGTGCGCGTGGTCGGCGCTGAACCAGACGTTGCCCTGCGCATCGACGATGTCGAGGCCGATGCGCGTATCCGGACTCGCGCGCAGCGCGAAACCGCGAAGGTCGATCGTGTGGCCGTCGACGTCCAGCACCAGGCCGCCCGCATGGCGCAACGATCCGCCGCCGATGCCGGAAATCACGCGTCCCGTGTGATTGATCTCGAGTCCGCTCGCGTCCTGTGCCGGAAACGCGACGACTTCGTAGCGGACGCCGGGCTCGCCGACCGTGCGCGACGCGGCGCCGTCGGCGCTACGGATCGAGACGCCGAGCCGAACGAGCTCGTCGGGATTGAAGTGGAATCTCGTCTGGCCGCCCCAGGCGAGCCACGTGCCAGCGGCGGCATTCGCCGCGTCTTCGGCATTGGCACGATCGATCACGCCCGCTCGCGCGGACGGCATCAACGACATCGCAACCGCCAAACCCACTGCCACACCAATCGACTTGCGCATGAAACTCCCCCGCAATGACGAATGTGAGTGCGGCGGTCGCGGAATTCTCGACGCAGTTCCGCCGCGAAGTCGCGAAGGCTAGCACAGCCCCGATCGACGGATTGTGGGCGCGTCTGTAAAGGGCACGCGGATGCCCGGCCGGCTCAACGCGGCGCCATCAGCCGCCGCGCGATCGAGGCGAAAAGCCCCGGCAACGCCTCGAGCTCGGCCAGCGCGACCGATTCGTTCACCTTGTGGATGCTGGCATTGACCGGCCCCAGCTCCACCACTTCGGCCCCCAGCGGCGCGATGAAACGCCCGTCCGAGGTGCCGCCGCCGGTGCTTGGCTCCGGAACAAGACCGCAATGCTCCCCGATCGCCGCGACCACCGCGTGGCGCAGCGCGCCTTCTGGGGTCAGGAACGGCTCGCCGGAGAGCCACCAATCGATCTCGAAATCGACGCCGTGGCGCGCCAGCGTCGCTTCGACATCCTCGCGCAGCGCCGCCGCGGTGCTGGCCGTTCCGTAGCGGAAGTTGAAGACGGCGCGAAGATCGCCGGGAATGACGTTGTCGGCGCCGGTCCCCGCATTGATGTTCGAGATCTGAAACGACGTCGGCGGGAAAGCATCGTCGCCGTCGTCCCATCGCGTCGCCGCGAGCTCGGCGAACGCAGGCGCGACGGCGTGAATGGGATTGCGCGCCTTGTCCGGATACGCGACGTGACCCTGCACGCCGCGCGCGAGCAGGCGGCCGGTCAGCGATCCGCGACGGCCGACGCGGATCAGATCGCCGAGCTTCTCGCGCGAAGACGGCTCGCCGACGACGCACCAGTCGATCCGCTGTCCGCGGCGGCGGAACTCTTCGGCGACGCGGCGCACGCCGTCCTTGCCGATGCCTTCCTCGTCGCTGGTCAGAAGCAGCGCGATCGTGCCGCCGTGGGCGGGCAATTCGCGCACGAATGCTTCGAGCGCGATCGTCATCGCGGCGACGCCGGATTTCATGTCCGCCGCGCCGCGGCCGTATAGACGGCCATTGCGAATCGTCGGCTCGAACGGCGGGCTGATCCACGCCTCCGGCGAACCCGGCGGCACGACGTCGGTATGGCCGAGGAACACCAGCACCGGATCGCCGCTGCCGTGCGTCGCCCAGAGATTGTCGACTTCGCCGTAGCGAAGGTGCTCGATCGCGAAACCCGCGGCCGCAAGACGTTCGGCGATGAACGCCTGGCAGCCGGCGTCGTCCGGCGTCAGCGACGGACGCCGGATCAATTCGCGCGTCAGCTCGACGACGTCCGACTTGTTGATGGTTGAAGGCGCGTGCATGCCGCGCAGGATAGCAAGCGCGCCGGATATTGCGCCGTCAACCGATCAGGACATGGCCGACGTTGACGGCGTTGTGCGCGATCATCGGCGCGATCACGCTGCCCGTCCGCGCGCGCATCCATGCGAGCAGGATTCCGAGCACGCCGGTCAGCGCGATCGTAGGCCAGCTGATCGCGAACTGCCCGTCGACGAAACCGGTGCCGTGCTGCACTCCGAAAAAGAGGCTGCTGAGGATCGCGGCCGGACCGATCGTGGCGCCGAGCACCGAGCGCCCTACGCCGCCGAACGCGCGATCGAGCATCGCCATCGCGAAACCGCGATAGATCAGCTCTTCGTTGAGGCCGGGCATCGTGGCTTGGAACAGGAGCTGCTCCACGGAAGGCGTTCGCGCGCCCGACGCGAACGCGAAGCTCACGGCCCAGTCGAGCGCGCACATGACGCCGAGGCAAACCAGCGCGCCGCGCCAGCCGCGGCCGTCCCAGGCCTTGACGCCCATTTCGCCGAAAGACGCCGGCGAAAACCGCATGACCGCGAGGATGACCAAGGTCGAGAGCAGCTTGCCGCCCCAGTTCCACTTGAGTCCGAGCGCGTGCGTCAGCGACGCCAGCGGATCGATGAAAAGCGCCGCCAGCGCAATGCCTAGTCCGGCGAGCGCGATCGCGACGAAGCGCCAACGCGGCTGCGTTCGCATCAGCAACGCGGCGAGCACGACGAGAACGAGCAGCGTGCCAAGGTGGAAAGCCAGCGATGCGACGGTGTCGGCGCCGAGTCTGAACATGCAAGTCTCCGATGATCGTTGACCGCGGCTGCCCGCGTCGGCACGAAGCCGACGGCGATGGTCGCGATGGAAATGGACTGCGAGCGCGATGCCCGGGTCAGCGGCTCACTTCGCGAGGTAGAGCTTCCTGTAACCGTCGTTGCTGAAGCCGATGTGCACGCTGTCGCCTTGCACTGCGACCGGCCGGCGCACGAGCGCCGGATATTCCTTGATCAGGAGCGTCCACTCGGGATCCGATTCCGGCGAGCGACGCGCCTCTGGCAGATTGCGCCAGGTCGTCGAGCTCTTGTTGACGAGCTTGTCCCAGCCGCCGACGACGCGCGCCCAGGTTTTCAGTGTCGTCGGGGGAATCGGATGCTCGCGATAGTCGACGAACTCGTACGCGATCTTCTCGCGATCGAGCCAGTTGCGCGCTTTTCTGCAGGTGTCGCAGGTGGCAAGGCCGTAGAGCGTTAAGGACATGACGCTGCTCGAAGGAAACTCGTGCCGAGATTATCGGCGCAACTTCGATCTCTCGCATGCCGGACGACCTACCCTCGTCCGCTACTTGCGTTTTTCTTTGGCCATGAAGCCGGAGCGCTATGATCGCCGCCTCGTCGAACGCCGCCGGCGACGTTCGCCCTCTGGAGACACCCATGACACCGCTGACCATCGTCGCCTTCATCGTCTTCGCCCTGCTGACGGGACTGCGCGTCGCGCAGGAATATCAGCGTGGCGTCGTCTTCCGGCTCGGCCGCTTCATGGGCCTGCGCGGACCCGGTCTCTACTGGATCATTCCATTCGGGATCGAGCGCGCAGTAACGATCGACATCCGCACGCGGACGGTATCTGCCGAGCAGCAGGAAACCATCACGCGCGACAGCGTGACCGTGAAGCTCAACGCCGTGCTCTGGTACCGCATCACGGATGCGGCGAAATCGGTCATCGCCGTCGCGGACGCGAACGCGGCCGTCTACCAGCTCGCGCTGACGAGCCTTCGCAACTCCATCGGACAGCACGACCTCGACGAAGTCCTGCAGGAGCGCGACAAGATCAACGACCTGCTGCGTCAGAACATTTCCGGCTCGACCGTGGCATGGGGCGTGGAAGTGGAACGCTTCGAGATGAAAGACGTCGAATTGCCGGAAGCCATGCAGGAAGTGATGGCCATGCAAGCGCAGGCGATTCGCGAGAAACGGGCGCGCATCATCAAGGCGGAAGCGGAGCTCGAAGCCTCGAGGAAGCTCGCCGATGCGGCCCAGCAGATGGCCAACAATCCCGTCGCCGTCGAGCTCCGGCGAATGCAGATGGTGACCGAGGTCGGCGCCGAAAATAACAGCACGACGGTACTGATGATCCCTTCGGATTTCGTGTCGCTCTCGAAGAGCCTTACCGAATTCCTCCGCGAGCGCGCACCCCGCGATGCGCGCGGCGAAACATGAGACGCTAAGCCATGCGTTGTAGCTCGCTCAGGCGCGCAACAGCTCGTTGATGCCGGTCTTCGCGCGCGTCTTCTCGTCGACGCGCTTGACGATGACCGCGGCGTAGAGGCTGTGGCTGCCGTCGGCGGCCGGCAACGATCCGGCGACGACGACGCTGCCGGAAGGCACCCGCCCATAGCTGACTTCGCCGCTGGCGCGATCGTAGATGCGCGTGGATTGTCCGAGGAAGACGCCCATGCCGATGACGCTGCCGCGCTCGACGATGACGCCTTCGACGACTTCCGAACGCGCGCCGATGAAGCAGTCGTCTTCGATGATCGTCGGATTCGCCTGCAAGGGTTCGAGCACGCCGCCGATGCCGACGCCACCGGAAAGATGCACGTGGGCGCCGATCTGCGCGCAGGATCCGACTGTCGCCCAGGTATCGACCATCGTGCCGGCGCCGACGCGTGCGCCGATGTTGACGTAGCTCGGCATCAGTACAGCGTCTTTGGCGATGTGCGCGCCGCGGCGCACGAGCGCGCCCGGCACGACGCGCGCGCCAGCGGCAGCGAAATCGGCTTCGACCGCATTCGCGAAACGCAGCGGCACCTTGTCGAACGCGGCCATCGCGCCGCCGTCGACCACTCGGTTGGCATTGACGCGGAAATACAGCAGCACGGCTTTCTTGATCCACTGATGCGTGCGCCAGCCGCCGGCGCCGTCCGGCTCGGCGACGCGCAGCGCGCCGGATTCAAGCTCGTCGAGCACGCGCTCGATCGCGGGTTTCAGTGTCGATTCGACGTCGCTCTTGGCGAGATCGGCGCGATGTTCCCAGGCATCGCCGATGAGTTTTTCGAGATCGTGCATGTTGTGCTCGTCTGCATCACGTTGCACGCGATTGTCTCAGGTACTCGCAGAAACCGCAGCCGGCGCCGCGTCGCGCGCCTCGGCACCGAAACGCTGTTCGAGCGCGCCGCGCAGAGCGACTTCGGCTTGTTCCGACAGCGGCTCGTCATGCTCGTCGGTTATGACGAAGAAATCCTCGGCGCGCTCGCCGAACGTCGCGATGCGCGCGTCGTGCACGCGCACTTGCGCCTCGCGCAAGGTCTCGGCGACGAGCGCGAGCAGGCCCGGCTGATCGCCGCAGACGAGCGCGAGCTGTGTTGCGTTCGGTCCGCGCGTGAGCTCGACGCGCGGCACGCGCTGGAAGTGACGCAGGCGCCGCGGCAACGTGCGGCGAACGACGCGCGCGCGGATCGTCTCTTCGCTCAAAACGTTCGAGAGCTCGATCGCAAGCTCGGCCGCGCGTGTCGCGTCGAGCGCCGCCTGCGTGTCCGCGTCGAGCACGACGAACGTGTCGAACGCCATGCCGTGCGCGGAAAAAATGCGCGCCTCGACGACCGAAAAGCGCAAGCGATCGAGCGTCGCCGTGATCGCCGCGAAAAGACCATCGCGATCGCGCGTGTGCACGAATACTTCGCTGCCGCCGCGCGCGGATTTCGCGTTGACCGCGACGACCGGCGCGTCGGCGTCGTCGCGCCCGAGGATCGCGCGCGTCTGCCACGCGATCTGCTCGGGACGATGGCGCAGGAAACTCGATTCGGGAAATTCGCTCCACGCGCGCTCGACGCGAGGCGCGTCGAATCCTTCGCGCGTCAGCAGTTTCAAGGCGGCATCGCGACATGCAGCGATGCGCGCCGGCGCGTGCGGCGGACGCTCGAGCCCGGCGCGGAGCGCATAACGCGTCGCGACGTAAAGATCGGCCAGGAGCTGATCCTTCCACGTGTTCCAGAGCTTGGGATTGGTGCCGGCGATGTCGGCGATCGTCAGGAGATAGAGATGATCGAGCCGCTCCATGTCTTCGACCTGCACGGCGAACCGGTGCACGACGTCGGGATCGGTGATGTCCTGGCGCTGCGCGGTGACGCTCATGACCAGATGCCAGCGCACCAACCACGCGACGAGATCTATTTCTGCGTCGGGAAGACCGAGCTTGCCGCAGAACGCACGCGCTTCTTCTTCGCCGAGCACGGAATGATCGCCGCCGCGACCCTTGGCGATGTCGTGGAACAGCGCCGCGAGCAATAGCAGCTCGGGTTTCTCGAACGATGCGAAGACATCGCACGCGATCGGAAACTCGGTGCGCGCAGCGGGATCGCCGAAGCGCGCGACGTTTCTCAATACGCGCAGCGTGTGCTCGTCGACCGTGTAGACGTGGAAAAGATCGTACTGCATGCGTCCGACGACACGCCGGAACATCGGCAGCAGCGCCGCAAGCACGCCGTGGCGATTCATAGCCGCGAGCGCCGTAACCGACGCGGCGCCGCGTTTCAGGAGCGCGAGGAACGCGCCCAGCACATAGCGATCGTCGGCGAATCCGCCGCCGTGACGCGCCAGCGCGCGCTGCAGGCGGCGCATCGCTTCGGCGGAAAGGCCGCGCAATTCCGGATGATCGAGCAGGCGCGCGAACGCCTCGACCATCGCGCGCGGACGGCGCTCGAACAGCGTCGCCGAGCGCGGCTCGAGACGCGGCCCGATCGCGATGAAATCGTTGTCGATGTCACGCGGCGCGCCGGCGGGCGGATCGAGCAGCTCCATGAAGCGCTCGGTAACTTGCGTGCCGAGCCGCTCGACGACGGTCGCGGCGCGGTAGTAGCCCTGCATGAATTGCTCGACCGCGAGATTCTTCTCGTGCTCGTCCTCGTAGCCGAGCGAGGCGGCGAGCGTGCGCTGGTAGTCGAACAGCAAACGCTCCTCGGCGCGGCCGGCAGCGAGATGCAGCGCGTAGCGATAGCGGCGCAGCGTCGCTTCGGAGCGATCGAGCGCGGCGCGCTCGGTCGGATCGAGCAGACCTTGCGCGACCATCGCGTCGAAATCGGCGGCGCGCGTGATGCGTCGGCCGAGCCAGCGCAGAAGATCGAGCGTGCGCATTCCGCCGGGACCGTCCTTGAGGTTCGGCTCGAGGTTGTAGGTCGTGTCGTTGAAGCGCGCGTGGCGATCGGACTGCTCGGCGAGCTTCGCGGCGAGATATTTCGCCGGCGGCCACAGCGAAGGCTCGTCGATCAGATCATCGAGCGCGGTCTCGAACGCTTCGGGTCCGGCGAGTTTTTTCGCGTCGAGAAGGTTCGTGAACACGCTGACGTCGGCGGCGGCGATCGCGCGGCAATCGGCAGGCTCGCGCACCGCATGGCCGGGCTTGAGGCCTAGATCCCACAAGCAGGCGAAGAACGCTTCGAACATGCGCGCGTGCCGCGTGAGCGCGCCGGGCTGCACCAGCACGAGGAGATCGACGTCCGAATACGGAAACAGAAGTCCGCGACCGAATCCGCCGACCGCGAACAGCGCGCAATCGGAGGGATCGCCGACGCAGGCGCGCCAGACGTGCACGACCACGTGCTCGACCGCCTGCGAGCGCACGCGCGCCAGCGCGCTGGCATCGACGCCGCGAAAGAAGGCATCGGCAAGCTGCCGCTCGTTGTCGCCGAGCAGCTGGCGCAGTGCGAGGCGCGCCTCGGCGGAGACGCCGCTGCGCGGCATCGCCGGCGGCAGGCGCGGCGCTTCGGGAAGGCGCGGGGCGGGCTCCACGCGCGCCATGCGGTGCTCCTCAGGCCGCTTGCGGCCAGGGTGTCAGGATTTCGAAGCCTTCATCGGTGACCGCAATCGTATGCTCCCACTGCGCGGACAGCGAATGATCTTTGGTTACGACGGTCCAACCGTCCGGCAGAAGGCGCGTCTGCGGCTTGCCGGCGTTGACCATGGGCTCGACGGTGAAGGTCATTCCCTTGGTCAGCTTCATGCCGGCGCCGGGCTGGCCGTAATGCAGCACCTGCGGATCTTCGTGGTAGACCTGCCCGATGCCGTGACCGCAGTACTCGCGGACGACCGAGTAGCCGTTCGACTCGACGAATTTCTGGATCGCATGGCCGATGTCGCCGAGCGTCGCGCCGGGGCGCACCTCGGCGATGCCGCGCATCATCGCTTCGAACGTCGTGTCGACCAGACGCTTGGCCAGCACCGGCGGCTGGCCTACGAAGTACATGCGGCTGGTGTCGCCGTGCCAGCCGTCCTTGATGACAGTGACGTCGATGTTGACGATGTCGCCGTCCTTCAGGATCTTGCTCGGGCTCGGAATGCCGTGGCAGATCACGTGGTTGACCGAGGTGCACAGGGTCTTGGGGAAGCCCTTGTAGCCAACGTTGGCCGGAATCGCCTTCTGCACCTTGACGATGTGATCGTGGGCGATGCGGTCCAGGTCCTCGGTGGTGACGCCCGGCTTGACGTGCTCGCGCATCAGCTCCAGCACCTCGGCGGCGAGGCGGCCGGCGATGCGCATCTTTTCGATCTGGTCCGGGGTTTTTACGGTGATGCCCATGGCGTATCTGGCGGTTTTCCTGGTGGATCGGAGGGGCGGCTTGTCCCGCCGTCGCGGCGCGGGTTACAATTCTATGGTTTCGCAGGCCGGTTTCGTAACCCGCTGCCGGCAAAACAAAATGCGGCTCTCGCAGGCAATCTGCAAGACCGTCACGGCATAACGCCGAATCCGCACACGTACCGTCACCGCGTTCGGGGTGCTCCGCTAAGGAGTCGCGCGCGGGGGTCCGTGGAGGTCAAACCCCGGGCTTCACCCTCGCGCTTTGCGCTGAGGACAAGCCCCTGCACGTGGAGTACATCATGCCTCAAGTCACGATGCGCCAGATGCTGGAAGCTGGCGTGCATTTCGGTCATCAGACCCGCTACTGGAATCCCCGCATGGCGCCGTACATCTTCGGCGCGCGCGGCAAGATCCACATCATCAATCTCGAAAAGACCCTGCCGCTGTTCACCGACGCGATGAATTTCGTCTCGGGCCTTGCGCAGAAGCGCGGCACGATTCTCTTCGTCGGCACCAAGCGCTCGGCGCGCGACGCGATCAAGGAAGAAGCCGCTCGCTGCGGCATGCCGTACGTCGCGGCGCGTTGGCTCGGCGGCATGCTGACCAACTTCCGCACGGTAAAGGGCTCGATCGCTCGCTTGAAAGAGCTCGAGACGATGGCGACCGACGGCACCTACGAGAAGCTCGTCAAGCATGAAGTGCTGCGCCTCTCGCGCGAGCGCGAAAAGCTCGAGCGCTCGCTCGGCGGCATCAAGGACATGAACCGCCTGCCGGACGCGCTCTTCGTGATCGACATCGGCCACGAGAACATCGCCGTGCTCGAAGCCAAGAAGCTCGGCATCCCGGTCGTCGCCGTGGTCGACACGAACTACGATCCGGCGCTGGTCGACTACGCGATCCCGGGCAACGACGACGCGATCCGCGCCGTGCAGCTCTATGTCCGCGCCGCCGCCGACGCCGTGCTTGAAGGCAAGGCCGCGGCCCCCCAAGTTGCTGCGGGCGAGAAGGACGATTTCGTCGAGCTCGACGCCGAAGGCAATCCGGTCACCAAGGAAGCCGCCGACCGCGATCGCGACAACCGTCGCAAGCCCGCTCCGCGCAAGCCGGCCGCCAAGCGCGCTCCGGCGCGTCGCGGTCCGCCGCCGCGCGGCGGCGGCAAGGCCGAAACGCCGCCGGCCCCGGACACCGCCGAGTAAGACGGCGTCTGTCACGCACGGGCGGCATGCTTGACGCGTGCCGCCTGCGCGCCGGTTTGGGCGCGCAGATTCACCCGGACACATTCATGCGG
>Ga0268265_10000070_pt1 | contig 138524 bp, 119 predicted proteins | sample KBSSwiS52_FD_190355 | JGI IMG/M metagenome (GOLD analysis project Ga0268265, IMG submission 190355) | Switchgrass rhizosphere microbial communities from Kellogg Biological Station, Michigan, USA - KBS Switchgrass S5-2 (SPAdes) (version 2) | ecosystem: Host-associated > Plants > Roots >... | reverse complement strand
ATCACTGGCAGCGCCGGGCCGAACTGCTCCTCGTCGACGATCCGGGTGCCCTCGGTGGCGCCGGTGAGGACGGTCGGCTGGAAGAAGAAGCCGGGCCCGCCGACCGGGGCACCGCCGGTGGCCGCCTTCGCGCCGCTCGCGAGTGCCTCGGCGACGATGCCGGAGACCCGCTCGAACTGGGGCTTGTTCTGCACGGGGCCCAGCTCGGAGGCCGGGTCCATGCCGTCGCCGACCTTGACCCGCGCGACGCGGTCGGCCAGTGCGTCGACGACGTCGTCGTGCAGTGACTCGGGGACATAGAGGCGCTTGATGGCCGAGCAGACCTGGCCGTTGTTGTCGAAGGCGCCGCGGAAGATCCGCTCGGTGATGACGGCCGGGTCGGCGTCGTCGAGCACGATCGCCGCGTCGTTGCCGCCGAGCTCCAGGGTGACGCGCTTGAGGTCGGGGGCGGCGGAGGCCGCGATGTGTTTGCCGGTGGCCACGGACCCGGTGAAGCTGATCTTGCGGGGAACGGGATGAGAGGTCATCCACTTGCCGAGCTCGTCGCCGCCGGAGACGACGTTGAGGACCCCCGGCGGGAGGACCTCGGCCAGGATCTCGCCCATCAGCAGGGTGCTGCGCGGCGTGTACGGCGAGGGCTTGAGCACCATCGTGTTGCCGGCGAGCAGCGCTGGGCCGATCTTCCACGCCGACAGCACGATCGGGAAGTTCCACGGGGTGATCGCGGCGACGACGCCGAGCGGGCGGCGCACCACCTCGGCGTAGGCGCGGGCGTCGTCCTGGATGACCTCACGGCCGACCTCGAGGTCGGCGAAGTACTGCAGCCACCTGCTGGCGGCCAGCGGCTCCACCTTCGCGGCCTTCAGTGGCTTGCCCTGCTCGGCGGTCAGTACTGGCGCGATCTGGTCCGCCGCCGCGGCGAGCCGCGCCGCGGCCTCCCGCAGCGCGGCGCGGCGGGTGTCCTCGTCGCGACGCCAGTCGGTGAACGCCTTCGCGGCGGAGTCGAAGGCCTCGTCCAGCTGTTCCCGGGTGCAGTCCGGCGCGTCGGCGTGGACCGCGCCGGTAGCCGGGTTCACGACACCGAACGTCGACGGAGCGGCCCGACGCTCCCCATTAATGATCATCGAGAGGTCGGACATGATCACCTCGGTATCTGGCGCCGAAGCGCCTCCAGGTCGTGTCGAAATGGCACTGAAATCTCCCTAGCCCGCATGCTGGTCGTGCGTCAACCGACCGGGAACACGGCTAGCGCCGCCGCTACGGCTCGCTGTTGTCGCCGTCCGCCGGGGCCCGCCGTCCTCGGCGTCCTCCGCGCGGTCTCCGGCGCGGGTCCGTGGCTCCGGCCGCTCGGCCGCCCGGGGCCACCCCAGCCGCCCCCGGCCACATCGCTGCTGATGGCCGGTTGTCGTCTTCACGACTCTTTTGGCTGCAATGTGACGCACCCCCCAATCGGGCGTCGCCTACGCGATCTGGCTGGGTCTGCCGCGCGAGCTATGCTCCGATTTGGCCGGCTTAATACCAATTCCAATCAGGGCGGCGAGGTCTTCGACTGTGGGCGATCCTTACTGGGACCCGTTCGACAAGGCTCTCGATGTCGACCCGTATCCGGCCTGGCGCCGGTTGCGCGACGAGGCGCCCGTCTACCGGAACGACCGGTTCGACTTCTACGCGCTGTCGCGGCACGACGACATCGACGCCGCTCACCGCGATCCGGTCACCTTCAGTTCGGCGTACGGCACGGTTCTGGAGATCATGAGCCCGGAGCCGATGGATACCGGCTTTATGATCTTCAAGGACCCGCCGGCGCACACGGCGATCCGCCTGCTCGTCTCCCGGGCGTTCACCCCGCGGCGCATCGCCGAGCTTGAGCCCTACATCCGGTCGGTGTCTGCCGAGCTGCTCGACCCGCATATCGGCTCCAGCGGCTTCGACTATGTCCAGGAATTCTCTGCTCAGCTGCCGTCGCGGGTCATCTCCGAGCTTCTCGGTGTTGACCCGGCCGATCGTGAGGAGATTCGCCGGACCATCGACCAGGCGTTCCACATCGACGAGAACAAGGGCATCGTCAACGACATCTCGTTCGGCGCCCAGATCAAGCTGTACGACTACTTCGGCGACGCGATCGAGTCCCGCCGAGCGAAGCCGCGCGACGACATGATGACCGCGCTGGTCGAAGCCGAGATGCGCACCGACGACGGCGGCACCCGCCGGCTGACGAACGAGGAGGCGACGGACTTCGCCTGCCTGCTCGTCAGCACCGGCACCGAGACCGTGGCCCGGCTGGTCGGCTGGGCGGGTCTCATCCTCGCCGAACACCCGGAGGCGCGCGCGGATCTTGCCGACGACCCCGGGCTGCTCCCGAACGCCGTCGAGGAGCTGCTGCGCTACGCCGCGCCGTCCGCGGTCCAGGGCCGCACGGCCGTCCGCGACGTCGAGCTGCACGGCGTGACCATCCCGGCGAAGGCCAAGGTGCTGCTGCTGACCGCGTCCGCGGGCCGGGACGAGCGCAAGTTCGACGATCCGGACCGGTTCGACATTCGCCGCAAGGTCGACGGCCACGTCTCGCTGGGCCATGGCATCCACTTCTGCCTCGGCGCGGCGCTCGCCCGGATGGAGACGCGGGTGGCGCTGGAGGAGACCCTGCGCCGCTTCCCGACCTGGGACGTCGACCCGGACGGCGTCGAGATGCTGCACACCAGCACCGTCCGCGGCCACAAGCGCCTGCCGATCACTCTGTAGCCCGTCACCTCGGCGACGAACGCGCCGCGCCGGGGCACGGCGTCCACGAAGCCCTTCTGCGCCAGCTCGATGAGGGCCTCGCGGACCGGCGCGCGGCTGACCCCGAGGGACTCCGCGATCTCGTCCTGATCGACCTTGCTGCCCGGTGGCAGGTCGACGGCTGCTCGGTCGCCGCCGTCGGCATCGGCGGGCTCGACCCGGCCGGCGCCATCCTGCTGCGACATTCCTAGGCCGGATCGGCGGGATGACGTCCTCTCGGAAAAAGCTGTTCGTCGGCACCCGGCCTGAGGTCGTCCGGCGTCCGGCGTCGGGCGTCGGGCGTCGGGCGGCCGCCGGAAGGTCGATCATGGCGTCGTCGGGGTAGTGGTTCGATCATGGCGAACTTGCTGCGCCGCGCCGCCGCGGCCGTCGGATTGGGTGGGCATGGGCGGTCAGGTGCGCCGGACGGGCATGCCTGGAACCCGACCGGCTGGTGGTGGTGCATGGAGCACGAGCGTCCGGAGAACCCGCCGGACGTTCCGGGCCACCGCCGCCTCGGCCCGTATGAGAGCGCTGCCGACGCCGCCGCGTGGCGCAAGCGCCTTGATCAGCGCAACGAGGAGTGGGACGAGTACGACCGCGACGACACTCGTTCCTGAGGTCGTTCCGGTTCTGGGCCACCCTGAACTGGTCGCTGGCCCACGAACTGGGCCACCCCGGTCGGCCAGGGGGCTTGCCCGATGGCCTGCCTCAGCTGCAGCGCCCGACCTGACGAGCGGTCGCGGTCGCTCGGCTCAGATACGCACGATGCTGATGGTGCGGCCGCTGGGGCTGGTGGCGCGCTGCACGCCGAGCTGGGTACCGACTCGTTTGCCCTCGACGGCCCGCTGATCGAAGATCACCAAGTGGCCGGCCGCTAGGCCGAGGCGCAGAAGGTAGCTGTCGAGCTGGTGGATGCCCTCGTCGGTCGGGTCGGCGTCGCCAGGGCGGTGGGTCTTGAGTTCCAGGGCCTCGCGCTGCACCGCGGGGCCGCCGTCGGGGCCGGTGTGGTTCCAATCGCACCCACCGCACCGATCGTCGCAACTCTACGGAACGATCAGGACCGGGCGGGGCGATCCGAGCGGGAGATCCCTGCTCCGGTGGGTGCGGCTCCCGGACAGAGCGGCATGTCGACGTTTGCCGTCCACGTCGAACTCCGGGTGTCCAGTGCTGCGGCAGTCGACGGCGCCCAGCCCGACGACGCCCGCGGAGCAGGCATCCACAGACCCGCGAGATACGGACTGGCCGATCCGCCTGTCCCTCTGCGCCCGAGATGAGGTCCGTGACGCCCCACCCGGCACCCTCGTCGTCACCGCCGCCGACATCTTCCCCGGCTGATTCTCTGGCTGGGTGGTGCCAGAGCCGGCGAATCAGCCGTCGGGCCTGACCCAGCGGCGCCATTCGGGTTGGGGCGGGTAGCCCTGCGCCTGCCACAGGGCATGGCCGAGGGTGTTGGTCTCGAGGACCATCGCGTCGAGTCCGTGACCAGGCGCCCGTCAGGGTGATCGAGAAGGCGGCTACACATGCTAACGTATGTGTATGTTGCCGCATCGGCTACAGATCCTCTTGGACGATGAGCGCTACGAACGCGTGCATGCCTTGGCCCGTCAGCGCGGAACCTCCGTCGCCGCGGTGATCAGGGAGGCCATCGATCGTGGTCTGCCCACCGGGCAGCCGCGACGGTCCGCCGCGGCCCGGCGGATCCTTGCCGCCGGGCCCATGGAAGTCGAGGATCTGCTCGCCGAGTTGGACGACCTGCGAGGTCGTCACGCGTGATCATCCTGGACACCACGGTTCTCGTGTACGCGGTGGGAGCTGACCATCCGCTGAAGGAGCCCTGTCAGCGCCTTGTCCGTGCGATCGCGGATGGCGAGATTCTGGCTACCACCACGATTGAGGTGATCCAGGAGTTCGCGCATGTCCGGGCACGCCGCCGCGACTGGAAAGATGCCACCGAGCTGGCGCGTGACTACATCGAGCTGCTAGCGCCGCTTCTCGTGGTGGAAGAACGTGACCTGCGCGAAGGGCTACGTCTCTTCCAGGAGTGCACGAGGATCGGGCCGTTCGATGCGGTCCTCGCCGCCGCGGCGCGCGCGGTGGGCGCCGCCGCCCTTGTGTCCGCGGACGGCGGCTTCGCCGAACTGACGGACATCCACCACGTCGTCCCCGACGCGCAAGGCATCCGCCACCTGCTGGACTCGAGCAGGAAGGACACGTCGCAAGGCGGGTGACGTACCGGTCGCAGGACCTGGTGGCCTCCTGGGAGTGGTTTAGGTAGGCGAGCATTCACTCTCTAGCCGGTGAGTTGAACATGACCCTTGTAACACTCGTCGCAGATCGGATATCGTATACAATCTTACCTATTTCCGATCTACCGCAGCGGCTGTACCAGGAGGCCTCATGTCGTCTGGCGGTACCGAGCCGGCGCCGAGCGCGGCGACGGCCGCCGGCTCCGCGACGGCCGTCGCGGAGCCTCTGCTGAGCCTGACCGGCATCAGCAAGCGGTTCGGCGGCATCCAAGCCCTCACCGACGTCTCGCTGGACGTGGCGCCGGGAATGGTGCGCGGGCTGATCGGCCCGAACGGCGCGGGGAAGACCACGCTGTTCGACGTCATCTCCGGCGTCACCGCCCCGACGGTCGGCACGGTCTGGTTCGATGGCCAGAACGTCACGGGGCTGGCCTCCACCGGCCGCGCCCGCCTCGGGATGCGCCGCACCTTCCAGCGGGCCCAGGTGTTCAGCTGGCTGTCCGTCGAGGACAACGTGCTGGCGGCGCTCGAGTGGCGCGGCGGTGGCGGTGGTGTGCTCGCCGACCTGGTCGCCTGGCCTGGGCGGCGCTCGCTGGAGAGGACTCGCCGCGAGCAGGTCGACGAGGTGCTGGAGTGGTGCGGCCTGGCGGATAGCCGCCGGGCGGCCGCCGGCTCGCTGCCGCTCGGTCTGCAGCGCCTCGTCGAGCTGGCCAGGGCGATCGTCGACACCCCGAAGCTGCTGCTGCTCGACGAGCCGACCTCTGGGCTCGACCACGCCGAGTCCGAGCGGTTCGGCGACCTGATCCAGTCGCTGCGTGGCCGCGGTACCGCGGTCCTGCTTGTCGAGCACGACGCAGGGTTCGTCATGCGGATGTGCGACCGCATCGCCGTGCTCAACCTCGGCTCCGTGCTGGCAGAAGGCACACCAGCGGAGATCCAGGCGAATGTAGCCGTCCGCGACGCTTACCTCGGCTAGCACTTACCTTAGGCCGCGCCCGTGCGGCCCCCGACGCGCGGACCTCCTAAGGAGGAGTTCGTGACCGAGTTCTTCAACCTGGTGATCTCGGGGCTGGTCACCGGTGCGTTATACGCGATCCTCGCGTCCGGACTGACCCTGAGCTACCAGACGTCCGGCGTGTTCAACTTCGGCCAGGGCGGCGTCGCCTTCGCGACGGCCTACCTGTTCTTCCAGCTGAACACCGGCCAGGGCCTCCCGATCGTGCCGAGCGCGATCATCTGTATCGGTGTCTTCGCGCCGCTGCTGGGCTGGCTCCTGCACAAGGTGCTGTTCAACCCGCTGCGAGAGTCGTCGATCGCCGCCCGCATGGTCGCCTCGCTGGGCCTGCTGATCGCACTGCCCGCCCTCGGGCAGTGGATCGTGGCGGTGCTCAAGGACAAGGCGAAGTGGGATCTGCCCGCGATCGAGGACGTCTACCGGATGCCGGGCCTCGGCCCGAGCCCGAAGAAGATCCACGTGATCGGCGACGGCCTGATCATCGACAGCGACCAGCTGGCGATGCTCGGCGCGGCGATCTTCGCGGCAGCGCTGATCTACTACCTGGTCCGGCACACCCGTATCGGCCTGGAGATGCGGGCGTCGGTCAGCCGGCCAAGCCTTGCGGCGCTGCGCGGCGTCGACCCGGACCGCGCCTCCGCGGTCTCCTGGATCACCTCGTGTGGGCTCGCCGGCCTGGTGGGTGTGCTGCTCGCGCCGATGTTCGGCCTGAGCTCGTTCAGCTACAACACACTGCTGTTCATCGCGATCCCGGCCGTGGTCCTCGGCCGGATGGCCTCGATCCCGATCGCGATGCTCGGCGGGCTGCTGCTCGGCGTGGCGCAGAACCTGGTCGACGGCTACGTCGACCTGGACATCACCGGGTTCCGCACCGCGGTGCCGTTCATCATCCTGTTCGTCCTGCTGATCTTCTTCGGCGCCGAGCGCGGCCGCAAGGCGGGCACGACGATCGAGGAGAAGCCCCCGGCCGACGCGCTCGAAGAGAGTGGCTCGGCGGCGCGGCGGCGCATCCTCTGGGGGATTGGCACAGTCGGGTTGCTCGCCTACACGGCCTGGGGCGCGACCGACTACTGGGCGGGCCTGCTCGCCCAGGGCCTGGCAACCGCGATCGTCCTGCTCTCCTTCACGGTCGTCACCGGCATCGGCGGCATGGTGAGCCTCGCCCAGGCCGCCTTCGTGCTGTCCGGCGCGTTCACCGCCGGCATCCTGCTCGGCCACGGCGTGCCGTTCCTGCCCGCGCTGCTCGCCGGCACCCTGGTCTCGGCCGTCATCGGCCTGATCGTCGCGCTGCCGACCCGGCGGCTCGGTGGCCTGCCGCTGGCCCTGTCGACCCTGGCGCTGGCCTACGTCGGGCAGAATCTGCTCTTCCAGATCAGGGACCTCTCCAACGGCTCCGGCGGCTGGGCGGTGAGCCCTGGGAAGATCGGCGGAATCGACCTGACCAACCCGCGCTGGCTGGTGGCGCTCATGCTGCTGCTGGTCGGCATCGGCGTCTGGGTGGTGCACGCGCTGCGCTACTCCAGCACCGGGCGGGCCATGCTCGCGGTCCGGTCCAGCGAGGCGGGTGCGCGCACCAGCGGCATCGCCGTCGACCGGATGAAGCTGCTGGTGTTCGTGATCTCCGCGGGTATCGCCGGCTTCGGCGGCGTCATGCTGGCGGCGAGCCGCGGCCGGGTCACCAACACCGACTACGACGTGCTGCTGGGCCTGGTCTGGCTGGCCACGACGGTCACCCTGTCGATCCGCCGGCCGGCCGGCGCGGTGCTCGCGGGTCTGGTCACGGCGCTCGCCCCTGAACTGATCAAGGATGTGCCCGCGTCCACCTTCTTCATGCAGATGCTGTTCGGCCTCGGCGCGATCGGCCTCGCGCGCGACCCGGAGGGTGGCCTGTCCGCCGGGGCGCGCGTGAAACGGGAACGGTCCGCGCGCAGGGCGGCGAAGCAGCGGGCCGCCGTGGCCGGCGCCGCCACGGCTCCGGCCGGCGCGGTCGCCGCCGACGCGCCGTCCACGACGCCGCTGCGCGTCGGGGTCGCTACGGCGACCCCGGTCGAGGCCGCGGACGGGAACGACGCCTCGGCCCAGCCGGTGCTACGCGTCGCCGGCCTCAAGGCCGGCTACGACGAGATCGAGGTCCTGCACGGGATCGACCTGACCGTCGGCGCGGGGGAGGCGGTCGCGCTGCTCGGCAGCAACGGCGCCGGCAAGACGACGCTGTGCTCGGTCGTCGGCGGCTTGGTCCCGGTCCGCGCGGGCGGCGTCTGGCTCGCCGGCCAGGACGTGACCCGGGTGCCCGCACGGCGCCGTGAGCGCGACAGCGTCTACCTCGCGCCCGAGGGCCGTGGCATCTTCCCCGACCTGACGGTCGAGGAGAACCTGATGCTGTGGCTGCGCGCGGCCGACGAGCGGGAGGCCGCGTACGACGCCTTCCCGGTGCTCAGAAGCCGGCGCAACCAGCCGGCGGGCACCATGTCCGGTGGCGAGCAGCAGATGCTCACGCTCGCGCCGGCGCTCGTGCGCCCGCCGAAGCTGCTCGTCGCCGACGAGCCGTCGCTCGGTCTCGCGCCACTGATCATCGACCAGATCTTCGACGCGCTGCGGCAGCTGCAGAGCCGGGGCACCGCGTTGTTGATCGCCGAAGAGAAGACCCGTGACGCGCTGGCCATCGCCGACCGGGTGGCCTTCCTCACCGTTGGCCACATCTCCTGGATGGGGCCGGCCGGGGAGGTCGACGCCCAACGGCTGGCGACCGCCTATCTGGGCATCGCTGCCGAGGAGGGCGAGCCTGCGCCGGCCGTCGTCGGTGGGCAGCGCGCCGAGGCCGACGACTAGCAGGCCGACGCCCAGAACCTGGGTCCGGCGTCGCTGCCGCGACGCGGGACGCTGGATCCTGGCGGCGATCGTGGGTGGTTTCTCCGGCGGCCCCAGCCAGGCTCCGAAGGATGTGGCCTGGCCGCCGTGGCCGCGTGCCTCGGTGCGGTATCAGTGCGGCATCGGTGGCCGAGACCCAGCCGATATCCTGTTTCAGCCGGAAGTGGCCTGCCCAGGCAGAAGTGACGGACGCGATGTCTGGGCAGCGCTGAGAGCAACGATCTCGCCACAGTCCAGTCGTATACTTCCTGCAAGTTCCCAACGATCTGCTGTCCGTGCGGGAACGCGGCAGGTCACCAGTCCGCCGACTTCGGTCGGCATCCGGATGGTCCTTGCTGGCTTCCCCGGAAAAGGTTCTACCCGGGCCCCGGAAGGGCGCCGAGGACCCGATCGACTGGTCGTCCCACGACGAGCTGCCGGCGTCGCGGGAACCCGTTGGTCAGCGTTCGGACAGGCGGGGGCGAACAACCGAGTCGAAGGAGCCAAGAACTCGGCACCCTGGACATGAGCTGAAGGAGCCGGCCATACCTCCCAACCGCCGGACGGCCACCGCCGTGAGCCCGCTCGCGCACCACGCGCCGGGCAAGCGGTCGATCGTCGACCGCAGGAGCAGCGGAAGCCAGGTCGCCGACCACATTCGAGGTCTGATCTTCGCCGGTGCGCTCCGTCAAGGCGACCATGTTCGCCAGGACGAAATCGCCGAGGAGCTGGGCGTCAGCCGCATTCCCGTGCGTGAGGCGATGATCGCGCTGGAGAGCGAGGGCTGGATCTCGATCGAGCCGCACCGCGGCGCTTTCGTCCACGGCCTGGACGTGAATTCGGTGCGCGACCACTATGCGCTGCTCGGTCAGCTCTACGGTCTCGCCGCCGAACGTGCCACCGAGCGCGGGGACGACGACGGTATAGAGGCGCTTTCCGCAGCCGAGCGAGTACTGCGCGCCGCCGAGGATCCCGACGAGGTCCTACACGCGAACGAGGCCTACCTGCGGCAGATTTTTGCGATGGCGCAGTCGCCGCGGCTGTCGTCGTTCGGCCGATTGATGACGGGTGTTATTCCGGGTAACTTCTTCGCGCTCGTTCCGAACACGATCGGACCGCAGAAGCGCGGCATCGCCGCGGTCAACCGCGCCATCAAGGCCCGCAACGGCCATCGCGCCTCCGCGGACTTCGTCAAGATGTTGCGCGGCCACGGCGACCTGGTCGTCGAACTCCTCGAGTCCCGCAACATCCTCCGGGCCCCGGACGAGTAGCGCACCCGCCACGAAACGAATCCCGAGGGCTGTTAACGCTTCTCGTAGGTGATGCCGGCGGCCTCGGCGTCCCACGTGGCGGCGGTGACGCCCTCGTCCCGCAGCAGCTCCCGCTTGAGGACCCGGCTGACGGGGCTGCGGGGAAGCTGGTCGCGGAACTCGATGTAGCGGGGGATCGCGAAATAGGGCAGCGCGTCCACGCGCCACCGGAACAGCTGCTCCTCAGCTGTCTTGGGTGATGCCCTGGTCTGGAGGGGTTTGGCTGTCGGAAGCGGCACCGCAGGTTGGCTAATGTATATAGCCTGCGTACGGTTGGCGGGGCGGGGCCGTCACCGATCGCCGGCCCCGACGCTGTTCTCCTGGCAGCACCGGGGTAACGACCCGTTGCGGCGCGAGGCGTTCAGGCGTCACCGTGGACCGACCAGGTGTTGGCCTGACCAGGACCGACGGCCGCTGGCCGGCGTGGGCCCTGGGACCGTCGGTGGAGGACAGAGGACACATGCGTGACGCGGTGATCTGCAGCCCGGTGCGGACCCCGGTCGGGGGATACGGCGGCTCGCTGCGGCCGTTGGCGGTGCACGAGCTGGGCGCCGCGGTCGTGCGTGGCCTGCTGAAGCGGACGGGGCTGACCTCCGCCGCCGTGGACGACGTGCTGTTCGGCTGCTGCTACCCCTCCATGGAGGCCCCGGCGCTGGGCCGAGTGGTCGCGCTGGACGCCGGCCTGGGCGTCGAGGTCCCAGGCCTGCAGTTCGACCGCCGCTGCGGCTCCGGGGTACAGACCGTCGTCACCGCGGCGATGCAGGTCCAGACCGGCGTGTCCGACCTGGTCATCGCCGGCGGTGCGGAAAGCATGAGCAACGCGCCGTTCTTCTCCCACGAGGCTCGTTGGGGCGTGCGCGGCGGCGGGCTGAACTTCCACGACGCGCTCGCGCGCGGCCGGGTCACCGCCGGTGGCAAGAACTTCCCCGTCCCGGGCGGGATGATCGAGACCGCGGAGAACCTGCGCAAGGAGTACTCGATCCCCCGGGCCGAGCAGGACGAGCTCGCGCTGCGCTCGCACCAGCGCGCCGTCGCCGCCCAGCAGGCCGGGAAGTTCGCCGACGAGATCATCCCGCTCACCGTCCCCGGGAAGAAGCAGGACGTCGTCGTCACCGCCGACGAGCACCCACGCCCCGACTCCTCGCTGGACGTGCTCGCCAAGCTGCGGCCGATCATGGGCAAGGCCGACCCGGAGGCCACCGTCACGGCCGGCAACGCCAGCGGCCAGAACGACGGCGCGTCGGCCTGCGTCGTCACCACCCCCGAGACGGCCGAACGCCTCGGGCTGCGCCCGATGGCCCGGCTGGTGTCCTGGGCGGTGGCCGGTGTGCCGCCGCGCACGATGGGGATCGGCCCGGTGCCCGCCACGGCGAAGGCCCTGGAGCGTGCCGGCCTGAAGTTCTCGGACATGGACCTCATCGAGCTCAATGAGGCGTTCGCCGCCCAGGTGCTCGCGTGTACCCGGGAATGGGGCGTCACCGACGCCGACTGGGAACGGATCAACGTCAACGGCTCGGGCATCTCGCTCGGCCACCCGGTCGCCGCGACCGGTGGCCGGATCCTGGCCACCCTGCTGCACGAAATGCACCGCCGCGACGCCCGCTACGGCCTGGAGACCCTGTGCATCGGCGGCGGACAGGGCATCGCCGCCATCTTCGAGAAGACCGACTAGCCGGCTGGGTCGACCGTCCTGTCGTCGAGCTGTGCAGCAGCTCGACGACACGACAGCCGGCCGCCAGGCCTCCGCATGTGCCCACGGCGCCCGGCCGCATGAGCCGGGCGCCGTCCGGCGCGGTCTCGGCTACAGAACGGGGGAGATACCCCAGGAGCCGCCGAAGGTCTCGCCCGGCGCGAGGACACGCAGGCCATCACCGCTGTTGAAGGCGTCGGCCGGGCAGGTCTGCGGCTCGACGGCGATGGCACGACGTCGCTCAAGCTGGCTGAGCGTGTCGCCGGTGAAGACCTGGATGTAGTCCCAGGCTTCGTCCATCCAGACGGTGACGGATCCGCCGCCGTCCGGCGCGGCGAGGACCACACGGGCACGGCCGTCCGCATCGCGGCGCAGGCCGGCGAAGCAGTGGTCGATCGCCAGCGTGCCGACCGGGCGTGCGGCAAGGAAGTCGAACGGCCCGCCGGCGACGTCTTGCGCCCCAGTCGGGATCATCCGGTCGTCGACGAGCAGCACCTGCTCGGCCGGCAGCGTGAGCGTGACGTCGTCGGCCCGCACCGGCGCCCCGCCCGCCCCGGGGACCAGCAAATACGGGTGGGCGCCCAGGCCGACGGGCGCGGGCACCGCCGAGAGGTTCGTCGCGGACATGGTGACCGTCAGACCGTCGTCGCCGAGCGCGTAGGCGGCGCTGACGGCGACGGTGAACGGGTAGCCACTCTGGGCGCGGACCACGAAGGAGGCCGTGGCCTCGGCCGGGCCGGTGCGCTCCAGCTCCCAGGCCGACCAGCGGGCGAGGCCATGGATGGCGTTACCGGTCTTGGCCTCGCTGACCGGCAGCTGGAGGGTCTTGCCGTCCCACTGGTAGCGGCCGCCGGCGATCCGGTTCGGCCAGGGAACGAGCAGCTGGCCGCTGCTGTGGGGCGCCATGGCGTCGACCGGGTAGCCGTCCAGCACCTGGACGCCACCTACCAGGTAGTCGCGCAGACCGCCCCCGACCTCGACGATCGTCACGACGCTGTCGCCATGGCTGAGCTCCAGCTGCCGCCCCGACGGCGCGATGGGTTCCACCCCGCCAGTATGGCCGGGGCCCCGAGCCGGCCCGGGGGTCGGGCGGCGAGGTGGATTCTGGTCCGCCTCCTGCGCGGACGTGCCCGGAGGCGCGTCTCCGGGCCATGGCTGTGGCCACGGACATGGCGGTCGGCCCGGACGCCAGGGGAGGCGGCGGGCGGACTCCGGAATCACGTTCTCACTTGGCAGAATGGCAATCAACTGGACGTCGGCCGTCCGTTCCTACGCAGGCTTGCGGCCACGGTCAGCTGACCTGTGACGATGGCTGCGAAAAGTTGCGCGGGTTGACCGTGGGGTGCAAGCGTCAAGGTACCGATGCCCGGGCCGTGCAGGCGTTCCGCGGCGCGTCCGGCGCGCGCCCCGGTGACCTGCACAGACCTTCTGCGGTTTCTGACGAGCGGGAGTGCGGATGACGATTGCAATGCTGCTGGACATGGCTCGCGGGGCCTACGGTGAGCGGATCGCCTTAGGCTCGCGCTCCGGCGGCGGGTTGTCATACGAGGAGGTCAGTGCCCGGGTGGCCGCCGGGGCCGCCGCGATCAAGGCGGCCGGGGCCGAGCGGGTCGCGTTCATCGGTGTCAACGGGCCTGCGTTCCCGGTTGTCCTGTTCGCTGCTGCCGCCGCCGGGGTGCCGATCGCGCCGCTGAACTACCGCCTGTCCGCCGAGCAGCTGCGGGGCCAGGTCGCGCAGCTCGGTGCCGCGCTGGTCATCGCCGACGAGGCCTACCGCGGCGCTGTGGAGGGTGTCGGCGGGGTGGCGGGTCTCGTCACCACCGAGGAGTGGTTCGCCGCCACCGCGACCCCGGCGCCCGACGCGGACCCGTTCGCCGACCTCGACTCGCCGGACGTCGACCCGGACGCGACGGGCGTCCTGCTGTTCACCAGCGGCACGACGTCCGCGCCCAAGCGGGTCATCCTGCGGCACTCGAACCTGATCTCCTACGTTCTGCAGACGGTCGAGTTCGCCTCGGCCGAGGAGGACGACGCGATCCTGGTCAGCGTCCCGCCGTACCACGTCGCCGGCGTCGGCACGGTGCTGACGAACTTCTACTCCGGCCGGCGGATCTGCTACCTGCCGAACTTCGAGGCGCAGGCCTGGCTCGACCTGGTCCGCACCGAGCGGATCACCAATGTGATGCTGGTGCCGACGATGCTGGTGCGCATCGTCGAGGTCCTCGGCGGCAAGCCGGCTGAGGCATCCCATCTGCGTTCGCTCGCCTACGGCGGTGCCCGCATGCCTGGGCAGGTGCTGGAGGCGGCGCTCGCGGCATTCCCGGACACGGGCTTCGTCAACGCCTACGGGCTGACCGAGACCAGCTCGACGATCGCCGTGCTCGGCCCCGACGACCACCGCGCCGCGTTCGCCTCCGACGACCCGGCGGTGCGCGCCCGCCTCGGCTCGGCCGGCCGGCCGGTGCCCGGGGTGGAGTTCCAGATCCGCGACGAGGCCGGCACACCGGTCGGTGTCGGCGAGCCCGGGCTGCTGTGGGTGCGCGGCGAGCAGGTCTCCGGCGAGTACGAGGGCCTCGGCTCGGTGCTCGACGCCGAGGGCTGGTTCCCGACGAAGGACGGCGCCTACCTCGACGCCGAGGGCTACGTCTTCATCACGGGCCGCAGCGACGACACGATCATCCGCGGCGGGGAGAACATCGCCCCGGCCGAGATCGAGGATGTGCTGGGCCGGCACCCGAAGCTGCGCGACGTCGCCGTGTTCGGCGCGCCCGACGAGATGTGGGGCCAGAAGATCGTCGCCGCCGTCGTCACCCAGCCCGACGAGACGGCGACGGCCGAGGAACTGCGCGACTATGTCCGGGCCCGCCTGCGCGGCTCCCGCACTCCGGACGAGGTCGCCTTCCTCGACGAGCTGCCCTACACCCCGACCGGCAAGCTCCTGCGCAACCAGGTCGCCCAGCTCGTCGCCGAAACCGCCGACGAACCCGTGACCTCCTGACGCAGACCTCCCAGCGCAGCCCGTCCGCCCGGCCCCGGGCGGACGGGCTGCGCGGCCTCCGGGCAACCGCGGGCCGCGGCAAGCGCCAGCTGAGACGGCTGGGCGCCGGGGCGCTGTGCGGCTGGGGACTGCCGGCTGGGGGAACTGGGACTATCCGCAGACAGGTCTACCTGACTCGGTCGCAGGCCGGTCTGGCCCCCTGTTGGGGGCCAGACCGGCCTGCGCATCGACGTGCTGATGGACATTCTTTGGGGCTGATGGACATTCCTTGGGGGTCGTGAGGGCTGGCTGTGCCTCCCTTCGTCGTGCCGCTGGGTTGGTGTCGCGGGTCGGGCTGCTCGGGGGCGCCCGCTGCCCGGCTCGCCGTCGGAGCCGTCGGGCTGCTGGCGGTCGGGAGGGGTGAGGCTGGGGACGGCCTGCGGCCGGCGGTGGTCCCGGCGACGCTGGTCCCGGCACGGGTGGCTGCCGCGACCCGCCTGTCGGAACGTCGCTGTCCCACTCGGCCGAGATGATCGCGTCGAACTCGGCGTGCAGCAGGTCGGGGTCGGAGCAGATCAGATCGGCCAGCTGCGCCTCGACCGGCCGGACCGGCGCCGCCCCGTGCGGGGTCGTCATCGGTCCCGCCCCGGGTCAGGCGCGGATGGCCCGGCGGTCGTCGCTGGACGTGTCGATCGCGATCTTGCGGGGCTTGGCCTTCTCGGCGACCGGGATCCGCAGGGTCAGCACGCCGGCGTGGTAGCTGGCGGTGATCTTCTCGGTGTCCAGGTTGTCGCCCAGGATCAACTGGCGGCTGAACACGCCGCGGGGCCGCTCGGCGACCAGGACCTCGCGCTCCCCGTTCAGCGCGGGGCGTTGCGCCCGTACGGTCAGCACGTTGCGTTCGATGTCCAGGTCCACGGTGGCGGGGTCCACCCCGGGCAGGTCGAACTCCGTCACGAACTCCTCGCCCTCGCGCCAGGCGTCGATCGGCATCCCCGTCGGCCGGGCCGTCGTGCCCAGGGCGCCGAGCACCTGCTGGCTCAGCCGGTCCAGCTCCCGGAACGGGTCGGTGCGCACCAGCATCGGAACTCCACCTCCACGATCACGATCTTGTAGATCAGAGCGTCGAGCCATCCACTTATCTCTAGTGGCTGACACAGATTTTTTATAGCACCGGTCGCACATCTGAGGCAAGACTCCGGTCGGCCGTCCGGGCGGAATCTCCGAAGGCCCCGTGAGACCGTCCGATGGCGACCCGACCCAGGGGGTGTACGGCATGACGATGCCGCGGTGGTGGTGTCGGAGCTGGTGACCATCGCCATGCAGCGCGCCGGTGAACAAGGGGCAGCTGCGTTTGGAGCTTCGGGTCACCGGTGACGTGCTGCGCCTGGAACTCGCCGACGGATCGTCGGTGCGGCCGATGGCTCGGGAGATCGTCGATTCCGATGAGCGGGAGCGGGGCCGTGGGATGCACATCGACGATGTGCCCACCGCCCGGTGGGGCGTCGAGACGCACGGCGACGGTAAAACGCGTCTGGGTCGAACTCGACTGACTCTCCGGGGCGGCCACTTGGACGGGTCGTTCGGTGGCCGTGTTCGCCATGGGCCTGCGGCGGCTGGCCTGCGATGTCGCGTCCACCACCGTTGCCCGAAGGGCGGGGCCACATTCCGTCTGGTCCGCTTGCTGTTGGTCTGCGCGTCAGGGGGCTTCGGCGGTCGACGGCTGGCTGGCCGGCTGGTTGTCGCGTAGTTGCTGGTTGATCTTCTGGGCTTCGGCGAGTTGGTCTTCGAGGATGACGATGCGGCAGGCGGCGTCGATCGCGGTGCCCCCGTCGACGAGTTCACGGACGCGGGCAGCGAGGCGCAGCTGGTAGCGGGAGTAGCGGCGGTGGCCGCCTTCTGAGCGCAGCGGTGTGATCAGGCGGGCTTCGCCGAGGGCCCGCAGGAAGGCCGGTGTGGCGCCGAGCATCGCGGCCGCGCGGCCCATGGTGTAGGCGGGGTAGTCGTCGTCGTCGAGACTGTCAGCCGGTCTGCGGGAGCTTTCAGGGATCATCGCGCCTCTCGGGACACGTCGAGGGGCCCGGTGCCATCCGGCACCGGGCCCCGAGGGTTCACTACCATCTACCGGCCAAGACGCGCCGGGTTCTGGACCCCAGCCGCCCATCCGGGAGGGCGGGGTGCGGGGATCGCGTATGCGTAACCGGGGACCACCTTCCAATCCGGGCCTGCACGGCGCCCGAGCGAACACGACTATCGCTCGGGCGATCCTGGTTGGGCCTGCTCCCCTCTCCTCATGGGTCACTTACTCGGGTACTGCCGAACGCGTTGCGATGGTGCTCGGCGGCCTGCCCTGACCGCCGCCCTGCTCGCGGCAGTTCCTGTCTGCCACGACCATGGACCCTCTTGGCTACGAGAGAAACTGTACCCAGGGCGCCGCCAGATGTCTACTGCATCGAGGATAGATTTTCGCACTTCCAGCAGACAGCTACCCTCCCCAGATCCGCGCCCACGCCCGCCACCGCGTCGACCAGGACGTCGGTGAGCAGCCGGGAGCTGGAGTGCGCCAGCAGATGGGCCAACCCGACCTGCCGGACTCCGCCGCCCACGCCGGTGAGCAGCACGAAGCCCGCCGTCAGCTCGCTGGGCCACACCCGCGACCCCAGAGAACAAGGCAATCGGCGAGTTCCTAGTCTTTCTGCGGCCGGTGAGCACCTGACTGCTACCCCACCAGGGCAGTCGACGGCAGGTCGTCCCAGGTGACGATCTCCCAGACGAGGCGGACCTGGACCTGACCGTTTGCCGAGACGCGTACCTCGTGGGGGATCGCCGTCCGGCCGTCACCGAGCGGCGGGCACACCGCGCACGTCACGACCGGCGTCCCGCTGGCGCGCCGCAGCCGCAGCATGCCGGCGACCGCCAGCGCGAGCGCCGTGCGTCCCGGCGACACCCCGGCCGGGCACACCACGACGGACAGGACATGCGGGAGTCTTGCCACGCTGAGGGCCACCCGGACGAGCTCGCCGCGGTGCAGCTCGACGAAGTGCAGGTCGGTGTGCCCGCTACCGACGACGGCCCGCGATCGCACGTCCTCCAGCCGGCCGGGCTTCCCGGCCGCGGGTCGCTCCCTGGCCGCGGGTCGCTCCTTCGCCGGCGGCCGTTCCCTGGCCGGCGGCTGTTCCCTGGCCGCCGGTCGCTCGCTGGCCGCGGGCCGCTCCTCGGCTGCTGGCCGTGGCCTGGCCGTCGGCACAGCAGGGCGCCGCAGCAGCAGCCCTGCCCGGTCCGGCAGCGTGAGGCTGACCAGCTCGGACCGTCCCGCGTCCGCGAGGTCGCCAGCGTCCGGTCCGACGACCTGTGCGGTGGCACCCATCTCCTGCTCTCCGTTCTGGCTGGTGTGGTCCTCGGTCATGAACACGTGAGTGCTGTCCGTACTCATCGGAGTCGTCGTCCTGTCCGTCAGCGGAACAGCGAGCGCCATGGGGTGGCCGGTCCGTCATGGACCGCCGAGCTCCAGAAGAAGGACGCGGCGAAGTCCTCGTGCTCCGTGTCGCCTGTGTCCTTCCTGTCTTCCGCGTCGTCCGCGCCCTGCGCGTCGTCCGCGTCATCCGTGTCCCCGGTGTTCTCCGTGTCCTCCACGGCACCGTCATCGGGCTTGAAGGCCTGGCCTGTCGGCGTCGAGCGCGTCGACTCCGGCTGACCTCCCCCGTCCCGCTCCCGGTTGTCCGCCCGTTCCTGTTTGGTCATCGGTCCTCCTGACGCTCCCGGCTCTGTCGCACCCGACAGTGTCGCACCCATCACCCCTACCGTCCGCGGCGTGGAGAAGTTCGTGACCATCGGCTACCTGATGAGGCGCCTGAAAGTGGGCCGAACGCGCGCGTACCAGCTCACCCGGCGGCCGTCGTTCCCGGCGCCGGCAGGTACGGCTGATCACATGCGTATCTGGATCAAGGCCGACGTAGACGCCTGGCTCGCCGCTCACCGACCCGATGCCAAACCGGAGGAGCCGGAGCCCGCCGGCGGCGACGACTCCTAGACCGGCGCATCGCGAATCCCCCGGGGAAATCCCTGGCCGGCGGGACAGCGGTCTCTGGCTGTCGGGACGAGGCGATCGACATGATCGTCACGTTCCGCTCCGGGACGCAAGAACCTCTGGCAGGGAGTGATCGTCGTGCTTTCCTCACGATGGCGGGTGTGGGCCGGGATGGCCTGCCTGGTGGTCGGCTCGTTGGCCGAACTCGCCCAGTACCTGGCGACACCGGTTTCCCCGGGCGGCAACGCCGCTGACCAGGTCGCCCACGCGGCGGCGCATCCGGCCGCGATGCGGCTCGCGCTCGCGCTGGACGTGCCGCTCGTTCTGGTGATTCCCGCCGCGCTCTACGTCGGGCTGGTGGCGGGCGCCCGCCGCTCCCGGCTGGCCGCGGCCGGCACCGTGCTGGCGTTCCTGCCGGCCGTCGCGGCCGAGTTCCTTCTCGCCGGCGACGCGCTGCTCTACGAGGCGTCCCGCTCGCCGGACCGCGCCGCGGCCGTCTCGCTGGTCAGGGCGTACTACGACAACGGCGTCCTGAGTGGGCTTACGCTGCTCTACCTGGCCGGGCACGTCCTCGGATATGTGCTACTGGCCGTCGCGCTGTGGCGGTCCGGGGCGGTGCCCCGGTTGGCCGCGCTCGCGCTGGGCCTTTCCCCGGTCGTCGAGTTCCTCGGCGTCGGCTCGGACGTCAAGGCGATCGGCGCGCTGGGCTACGCGCTGCGGGCCGCCGCCTTCCTCGTCTGCGCGACCCGCCTGCCAGGTCTACGCACCCACGATGACCAGCCGAAGCCGGCGGTGGCGCCACCCGTCGCGCAGGCCATCCCGGCATCCCACTGATTCGGGCCATTCTCCGCGTCGGAATCCAGATAATTGTTCGACGAATCAGTCCCCGTGTTCGATCCACGGGAAAAGGGACACCGGCTGAGGTGGGGGGGTTGGCGATGGAGGCGACGACGGCCAGGTCTGTCGGTGCGACGGCGCCAACCAGTCCCTGCGTCCCCGCGGGGCTGACGTGACGAGCGCCCCCGCCGAGGCCAAGTTCTCACCGCGCGTCTCGTCGAGCGGGCCGGGTGCACCGAGCGGGCGTCCCGGCGGCCTGCCGGCCGGCCGCCGGCCGCCCGCGGCGATCATCGCGGTGACCCGAGCCGCTCTCGGCGCGACGGCTGTCTTCTCGGCGGCCACCGTCGGCGTCTGCGTCGCCTACCGCCACGACCGGCTCGCCATCCTGCTCGCCGTCCTGGCGGCGGTCCTGCCGTCGGTGTCGATCGTCGCCGCCGCCGCCGTCCGGGCGGCGCCGCGCAACCCGGTCACGTGGATCCTGCTCGCCGCCGGGGTGTCGATGCCGCTGGCGATCGGCTCCTATCTCTATGCCGCCGCGGCCTACCTGGGCGGCCACGACCTGCCCGCCGCCCGCTGGGCCGGCTGGCTGGACGGCTGGCCCTGGGTGCCCGCGATGGTGCTGGTGCCGCTGGTGGGCCTGCTGCTCTTCCCCGACGGGCGGCCGCCGAGCCGACGGTGGCGGCCGCTGGTGTGGCTGGGCGGCGTCGTCTCGGCCGCGCTGTTCACCGGCGCGCTGCTCGGGCCCACCCCGGTGGACTTCCCGGAGCAGCCGAACCCGACGGCGCTGCCCGGCGCGGCGGGTGACGTGGCGGCCGGCCTGATGACGGTGATCGCGCTCGTGGCGCCGCTGTCGACGGTCGCGGCGTTCGCCCTGCACCGGCGCCGGCGCAGGATCGACGACCCGCTCGTCGCCCAGGCGATGGCGCTGGTCATGCCGGCCGCCTGGCTGATCCCGCTGTCCTGGTGGTCGTGCATCGTCTTCACCGCCGTCTACGGCGACGCGAACGCCGTCTACGCGCTGCCCGGCGAGAGCGTCGGGATGTTCGCGCTGGCGGTGACCTCCTGGGCGGCGATCCGTCGCTACCGGCTGTTCGATGCCCGGCTGGTCCTCAACCGAGGCCTGCTCTACGCCGCGCTGTCCGTGGCCGTGGCCGGTGTCTATCTCGCGGTCGCTGCCACCATCGGCGTGCTGGCGTCGGGCGGCGTGAGCCGCTCGGTCGCCGTCGCGGTCGCGGTGCTGGTGGCCCTGCCGCTGCGTGACCTGCTTCGGCGGGCCGTCAACCGACTGGTCTACGGGTACCGGGACGACCCGCCGGGCGCGTTCGACCAGCTCTCCCGGCGGCTGGCGGACGCCACCGCCCCCGCGGACGTCCTGCCGTCCGTCGCCGCCACCGTGCGGGCGGCGCTGCGGCTGCCCTACGTCGGCGTGCAGCTGGGCAGGGAGGTGGTCGCCGCCGCCGGGACGCCGGGCGACGGGCCGCGCGACGAGCTGCCGCTGGTGTTCGCCGGGGAGACGATCGGCCGGCTCGTCGTCGAGGCCCGGGAGGGGGAGCGGGGCTTCACCGCCGCCGAGCGCGGGCTGCTCGCCGGGCTCGCCCGCCAGGTGGCCGCGGCGGCGCACGCCGTGTCGCTCACCACCAACCTGCTGCGCTCGCGCGAGCGGCTCGTCGCCGCCACCGAGAACGAGCGCCGCCGGCTGCGGCGCGACCTGCACGACGGGCTCGGCCCGGCGCTGGCCGGTGTGGTCCTCGGCCTGCAGCATGCCCGGCGCCGGGTGGCGACCGATCCCGTCGCCGCGGGCCAGACCCTCGACCTGCTGACCGCCCAGACCCAGCAGGCCGTGGCCGAGGTCCGCCGGCTGGTCTACGGGCTGCGCCCGCCGGCGCTCGACGAGCTCGGCCTGGTGGGGGCGCTCACCGAACAGGCGCGCTCGCTCGGCCCCATCACGGTCTCGGGACCCGCCGGCCCGCTGGCTCTGCCGGCGGCTGTCGAGGTCGCGGTGTACCGCATCGCGATGGAGGCCATGACGAACGTGAGCCGGCACGCGCGGGCGAGCTCGGCCACTGTCCACCTCCGGGTCGAGGGCGGGCCCGGCGCCGGCGGGGTCGGCAGGGCCGGCGGGGTCGACGGAGCTGGCGGGACTGGCGGGGCCGGCCTGCTCTGCGTCGAGATCGCCGACGACGGCGCGGGGCTTCCCGCGGCCTACCGTGCCGGCGTCGGTATCACCTCGATGCGGGAGCGCGCCACCGAGCTGGGCGGCACCTGCGCGATCGAGCCACGGATACCGCACGGGACGTTGGTTCGCGCCGTCTTCCCGCTCGTGGTCCCGGAAGTGGCGGGCTCCGAAGACGCGGCGGATGATCCGCTTCGTGCGCCCGCAGGCGTGCCGGAATCCGCCTCGCGTGCCAGGCCCGCTGTCGAGTCCGATCCCGAGCTCGGCCGTGAGCCCGCGACGGCGGCGCTGGAGGTGCGATGACCATGGAGGAGCCGATCCGGGTCGTGGTCGCCGACGACCATCCGATGTTCCGGGCGGGCCTGCGCATGCTCGTCGAGGACAGCGGGGCGCTGGAGCTGGCCGGCGAGGCGGCCGATGGCGACGAGGCCGTCGCGGTCTGCCTGACGAGCCGGCCGCAGGTCGTGCTCATGGACATCCACATGCCGGGCGCCAGCGGGGTCGAGGCCACCCGGCGCATCCTGGCCGAGCTGCCCGAGGTCGGCGTCCTGATGCTGACCATGCTGGAGGACGACACGTCGGTCTTCGCCGCGATGCGGGCCGGCGCGCGTGGCTACGTGCTCAAGGGCGCCGCGCCCGACGACATCGTCCGGGCCGTGACCGCCGTCGCCGCCGGTGAGGCGATCTTCAGCCCGGCGCTGGCGAGCCGGATGACGCATTTCTTCACCGCCGGCCGTGGTGGCGAGCCGCACCCGTTCCCGGCCCTGTCCATCCGGGAGCGCGACATCCTCGACCTCGTCGCCGCCGGCCGCTCGAACGCGCAGATCGCCGCCGGCCTCGGCCTGTCGGAGAAGACGGTGCGCAACAACGTGTCCGCCATCTTCGCCAAGCTGCGGGTCGCCGACCGCGCGACCGCGATCGTCCAGGCCCGCGAGGCCGGGCTCGGCCGGTCCGCCGACCGCTGAGCGTTCCGGGCCTCAGCCGCGTCCCGGGCGGGCACCTCCTGCCAGGCCGTGACCTGCTCGTTGAAATTGAAGCCACTATGTGACATGTGGGAAGGTGGGCGCGGTCGGGAGACTCAGGAGAGGACGGGTGGCATGGTCAGCACTCGGGCGGCGCTGCTGTTCGGCCCCGGACAGGACTACAAGATCGAGACCGTCGAGCTGGACGAGCCCCGCGCCGGCGAGGTGCTCATCCAGCTGCGGGCGACCGGTCTGTGTCATTCCGACGAGCACGCACGCACCGGCGACATGCCGGTTCCGCACTATCCGACCATCTGTGGCCACGAGGGGGCCGGCGAGGTCGTCGCCGTCGGCGACGGGGTCACCTCGGTCGCGCCGGGCGACCACGTCGCGATGTCGTTCGTCCCGTCGTGCGGGCAGTGCCGGCCCTGCCAGCGTGGCCAGGCCTATCTCTGCGACGCGGGCGCGAAGCTGTTCAGCCTCGGAATGATCACGGATGGCCGGGTGGCCCACCGGATCGGCGCTACGCCGGTGGCCCGCTTCGCCCAGCTGGGAGCCTTCGCCGAGTACCAGCTGCTGGCCGAGTCGTCCGTCGTCAAGGTCGACCCGGACATCCCGTGGACCGCGGTCGCGCTGGTCTCCTGCGGTGTCGCGACCGGGTTCGGGTCCGCGGTCGACCGCGGCGAGGTCAAGCCCGGTGACACGGTGGCCGTCCTGGGCGTCGGCGGCGTCGGCGTCAGCGCCGTCCAGGGCGCGAAGATCGCCGGTGCGGACCGGATCATCGCCGTCGACCCGGTGGAGTTCAAGCGGGAGCAGGCGCTGCGCTTCGGCGCGACCCACGCCTACTCGTCGCTGGAGGAGGCGGCCGGGGAGGTCGCGAACCTCACCGCCGGCGCGATGTGCGACGTGGTGATCTGCGCCTTCGGCCGCATGCTCGGCAACCTGCTGGAGCCGGCGCTGACGCTCACCGCCAAGGGCGGCACCTGCGTGCTCACCTCGGTGGCGCCGATCTCCGAGAACCAGGTCACCATGAACATGTTCATGATGGCGATGATGAACAAGCAGCTCCGGGGCTGCATGTACGGCTCGCAGAGCCCGCGGGTGCAGATCCCGAGACTGCTCGACCTCTACCGGTCCGGGAGCCTCAAGCTCGACGAGCTGGTCACGAAGACCTACTCCCTCGACCAGGTCAACGATGGCTACGCGGACCTGGAGGCCGGCCGCATCCTGCGCGGCGCGCTCGTGTTCTAGGCGGGTCCCCACCCGGCCCGCGGGTCGCTGCCACCGCGCCTCGCGACGGCGTCTTGCCACCCGAGCCTCCCGCGGCGTCTTGCCACCGGCGCCTCCCGCGGCGTCTCCCCGCGGCGCCTCACCGACGCGTCGGCGGCCGTCCCGTCGCCCGTGCGGTTGCCGTCGCCACGCGGAGCGCGGGCTTCCGGGCGGGCGGCGGCGGGGGAGACCGCGACGGCGTCGCGCGCGGGGCTGGTGCCGAGCACCTTGTCCGCGAGCGGGGACGTGACGCCCAGCCAGTAGCGCTCGTTGCGATAGTGATGCAGCCGGTGGTTGCGCCACGCGCTGCGGTAGAGCGCCGAACGGGGCTGGTAACGGGTGTGGATCAGGAAGTGCGTCCAGTCGTAGGCGAGCACCGCCGCCCCGACGCAGAACATCCCGGTCGCGATCCGCGGCGAGCCGATGGCGCCGGCCGTGAGCAGGACCGCGCCAGCGCCGAGCACGTCCTGCCCCCGCAGGAACATCGAGTTCAGGTTCGCCGGGTCCCGGTGGTGCTGCGCGTGGCCCCAGCCGGCCGCCTGGTAGGCGGCCCGCCCGTACCGGCCCTCCGGCGAAGCGTGCAGCAGGTATCGGTGGATGGCCCATTCCACGAACGGCTGGACCGCCACGGCGCCGACCGCGACCGCCGCGTCGGACCGCCGGAAGTCACCGCGCACGGCCCGTGCGACGCCGAGTGCCCCGACGGTGCCGAGCAGCACCGGCGGCCGTGGGTGCGCCAGGAAGCGGCGCAGCGCGCCGGGCAGGGTTGCTGACCTCGGTCGCGCGGCCTGCGGCCCGGGCGGGTCGACCCGCCGCAGGAACTGGCGGTAGCGCGCGTGGAGCGCGGTCCGCGCCTGCTCGCCAGACGCGGCCCCGCGCCGGGGCGCGCGCCTGGCCGTGTCGAGGAGGACGGCCCCGGCGGGGCTCAGCCGCCGCGCGACCGATCGCGGGCTGTGCAGCAGGAAGCCGTCGACCATGACGTGGACTTTACGTGTCCTGCTGGTGTCCGGCAGCCGGCCTGGCCGGGAACGCCGCACAACACCCGGTATGTCGCGCCTGACGATGCCCGCCCGCCGCCACCCAGGCCCGCGCTCGCCTGCGCGCCGGGCGGCGCGGTGTCAGCCGACGCGGTGCTAGCCGATGCGGAGTCAGCGGGCGCGGTGTCAGCGGGCGCGGTGGACGGTGACGCCGCCGACCAGGGTGAGTGCGGCGGGTCCGGGATCGAGGTCGGCGAGCACCGCCTGAGCTGGCTGGGCGAGCAGGCACAGGTCGGCGGGCACGCCAGGAACCACCCGGCGTGGTGGGCCGCCAGGGTCCGCCGGGTCACCGAGGTACAGCGCCAGCGCCCTGGCCGCGGGCAGCCGCTCGCCGGCGCCCATGACCTGGCCGGACGGGGCGCGGCGGTGCACGGCGGCCCGCATCGACGCCCACGGGTCGGCGCCGCCGAACGGGGCGTCCGTGCCGGCGGCCAGCGGGATTCCGGCGGCGAGCGGACCGGCGCACCGGTACAGCCAGGGCAGGTCGTCCGGCTCCACGTCGCGCAGGTAGGCGTCGCCGCGCTCGGCGAGGAAGTGCGGCTGGGTGACCACGGTGAGGCCGGCGGCGGCGACCGGGTCGAGCAGGTCGGGCGGCAGCACCGCCGCATGCTCGATCCGGTCGCCGGGCAGCGCGCCGCCACCCGCGTCCAGCGCCGCGAGCGCGAGCGCGAGCTGGAGGCGGGTGACGCAGTGGAACGCGACCCGCCGGCCCCGTGCCCGCGCGGCGCGCACCGTCGCCGCGAGGTCGTCGAGGTCGACCGGCTGCCCGTCGTCCAGCACGATCTTCACCGGCCCGAACCCGACCCGGCCCGGTCCGGCGGCGAGCGGCCCGGCGAGCGGCTCGGGATCGCTGCCCGGAACGTCCCAACGGATCGCGGGACGGCCGGGGGGATCCTCGATCGGGAGCCGCGGGGTCAGGCCGGGCGGCCCGGTGAGGACCAGGCGCTGCGGGAGGGACCCGTCCTCGACGGCTGCCCGCAGCGTCGCGACCTGCGCCAGGCCGGTGGTGACGGTCGCGTCGGTCACGCCGGTGACGCCCCTGCTGGCCAGCCGGGCGCCGACCTCGGCGAGGTCCGCCCGGGTGACCCCGCCGCCGGCGCCCACCTCGGCCAGCAGGCGGCCGAGTCGCTCGTCCGCGCGGAAGAACCGGCCGTCCGCCGGCAGGCCGGCCGCGACGTCCATCGTGACGTCCGTCGTGACGTCATCGGCCGTCGGGTGACCCGACGGCGGACGGCCGGCGGGCGGCCGCCCGACGGCGGCGCGCAGCTCGGCGAGGGCAGCCGAGTTGAGGATCCACAGTGCGCCCGAGCGGTGCTGCACCCGTACCGGCACGCCGGCGACGATCCGGTCGAGCGCGTGGCGGTCGAGGCTGCCGGCGACCGACTCGTGGTAGCCGACGGCGCGTACCCAGCGCCCGGGCGGCCCCGTCGCCGCCGCGGTTCGCAGCGTGTCGGCCAGCTGGTCCGGGTCGCGAACCGCCGGCGGGCCGACCGGCACGGACGAGGCCAGCGCGGCGAGCGCCAACAGGTGGATGTGGTGATCGTGCAGCCCGGGCAAGAGGAGACCGCCACGCGCGTCGACGACCTCCTCCCCAGGCCGCGGGCGCGGCCCGTCCCGCCCGTCGCCGTCACTGTCACCGTCGCCCACGGCCGTGACGAGCCCGCCGTCGATCCGTACTGCCCGGCCGCGGCGCCCGTCGATCTCCGCGTCGACGATCAGCATGGGTGTCCGCCGACGGCTGGGCTGCCCAGCAGCCGGGCGTTGTCCTGACCGGGCGGGACCGCACGACCAGCGGGGACGCGCAGGCGTGGCGCGGCCACGGTGAACGGCGCCGGACGACCCTGAGGTATCGCGGGCAGAGCCGGGTCGTGGTCGGGAAGGTCGGGGCGGCCGGCCAGCAGTGAGCCGACGGCCTCGCGCAGGGCGACGTCGATGTGATGGCCGCCGCCGGCGGCGACGCTCGCGAGCGCGGCGGCGGCGGCGAGGACGCCGGTGACCGGGTCGGCGACGGCGTCGGCGAGGAAGACCGGTCCGCCGGCCGCGTCGACGGCGACGGCGCCCGCCGCGGCCGCCGCGTCGTCGCCGAAGGCCGGGCGCTGCCGCCACGGCCCGGTCCGGCCGTAGCCGGTGATGCTCACCCAGGTCAGGCGCGGGTTGCGGGCGATCATGGCAGCTGGATCGATGCCGAGCTGGTCGAGGGCGCGCGGGCGGGACGCCTCGATGACGACGTCCGCGGTCTCGATCAGCCGGACCAGCGCGGCGCGGTCGTCAGCGCTGCGCAGGTCGACGATGACGCTGGCATGCCCAGCGTGCAGCAGGTCGTAGAACGTCCCCGGCCCCCGGCGCGCGCCGTCGAGCCGGCCGGCACCCTCAACCTTGATCACCTGGCCGCCGGCGAGCCCGAGCAGATGAGCGCACAACGGCCCAGCCCACAGGGACGACAGGTCGACGACGGTGAAACCGCCGTCGCGCCGGCGCCGATCGCCAGCCGCGTCGTCTCGGCGAGTGTCGTCCCGGCGGGTGCCGCCGCTGCCCGGGGCGCCGTGCCCGCCGGTCCGGTGGCCGCCGGTCCGGTGGCCGCCGACCGGGCGGGCGGCATCGGCGGCGGGTGTGTCCGGCGGGCGACCGTCGACGAGGAACGGCGCGAACGGGAACCGCTGGCCCCTGGCCAGCGCCTGAGCGTCGGTGGTCGCCGTCGCCGGGGCGGTGACGAGCGCGACCGGCAGCCCGAGCAGCTCGGCCCGCTCCGTGAGCATCGCCGCCGGCTGGTCGGCGGCGACGGCGGCCAGCCGGCTCCACGGCCGCGCCTGCGGTGACGGCGCGTCTTCCTGGTGGCCACGCTCGGCCGCCAGCCGGCTGCGGTCGGTCTCGGTGAGGTTGGCGTCGGTGAGGTCGGCGTCGGCGGGCTCCAGCTCGTCGCATTCCAGCCAGGCGGGCAGCAGGTCGAGGTCGTCCGGCCGGGCCAGGTTCACGGCGAGCCAGCCGTCGGAGGCGCGGACCAGCCGGGCGGCCCGGCCGGCGGAGAACAGCCCGCCACGGGTCAGGCCCAGCGCCGCGGCCCGTTCGCCGAGGAGCACGCCGGCACTGGCAGGCCAGTGGTCACGCGGAAAGGATCTTGTTTCGGGCGTCGGCCGGCCGAGATCCGGAGGATCCCGGCCAGGATCCGTGGGATCGCCCACGGGCGGACGTAGGGGAGTGCCAGCGGCCGCTGTGACGGGGTGTCCCAGCTCGGCGGCCAAGGCCCGGATCACGGCGAGGGCGGCGTCGAGACGGGCCACGAACGGCACGGTCAGCCCGAGCGGGGCCGCCGCGGCATGCCCGGTCAGCGCCATCGCCCCGCTCGCCGCCCAGGCCGGCTCGACGCCGTGCTCCCAGCCGGTCGTCCCGATCCGGCCCGCACGCAGGTCGGCGGCCCAGTCGGTCAACACCGCTGGGAGCGGCGCCCGCGTCCCACCCGCGATCGCCTGCACCGTCGCCGTCACCGCCTTCCTGTCTCGCGCTGTCTCGCGTCCGCCGGTTCGTCTGTGGCTCGTCAGCTCGTCAGCTCGCTAGGTCGCCAGCGTGTCCGGCCGCACGGGCAATTCCCACACCTGCCACCCGCACCCACCTCGGCACCCGCGGCTTACGGTATGGCGGTGGACGCGGCGTTGAGTGCCCAGGCGCTGCCGGCAGGCGCGGCGCTCGACCTGGTCAGGTCGCTGTCGCCAGCCGACCTGGCCGATGTGTTCCGCGTACCGATCCTCCTCGTCGACCTGGCCGACGCGCTCCACGCCGAGGTCGAGGCGCTCGTGGCCCGCCGGCCGCCGCTGGTGCTCGTCGGCGTGGGTCCCGGGACCGACGGCCCGACCGCTGGCGCCGCTGGCCCCGCCGGCCCTGGTGGCCCGGGCTCGCCGCGGCCCGCCGTCGCGGGGCTCGACGTGCTGTTGCCAGAGGTGCTGGCGCCGGGCGCCGACGTGGACGCCGCGGCGGGCGCGCTGGTCCGGGCGGTCGGCGAGCACCCGGAGGCGGCAGTGGCGCTCGTCGGGCTGCTGCGGATGTCCGAGCGACTCGGCCCGCTGGACGGGCTGGTCGCCGAGTCGCTGGCGTACTCGACGCTGCTGGCCGGTGCCGACTTCGGCCGATGGCTCGCCGCCCGGCCGCAGCGCGGGCACCGGTTCAGCGCCCAGCCGCTGCTCACCCGCCGCGACGGGGACCGGCTGGTGCTGACATTCAACCGGCCCGAGGCCCGCAATGCCTTCGACACCGCGACCCGGGACGCTTTCATCGCCGCCCTGCGCGCTGCCTCGGCCGACGGTTCCCTCACCGAGGTGGCGCTCACCGCCGCCGGCCCGGCGTTCGGCGCGGGCGGCGATCTCACCCAGTTCGGCACCGCCCCCGACCTGGCCGCGGCACATCTGGTCAGGACGGGGGCCAGCGCCGGCGCGGAGATCGTCCGCTGCCCCCACCGGGTGGTGGCGTACCTCCACGGCGCCTGCGTCGGCGCTGGCATCGAGATCCCGGCCTTCGCCGACCGGGTGGTCGCCGGCCCGGACTTGGCGGTCCAGCTGCCCGAGCTGGGCCTCGGCCTGGTGCCCGGCGCCGGCGGCACCGTCAGCGTCACCCGCCGGATCGGCCGGCGCCGCACCGCCTGGATGGTCCTGACCGGCACTTTCCTCGACGCCCCCACCGCCCTGCGCTGGGGCCTGGTGGACGAGGTGGTTGCCTCGCCGGGTCGATAGGCGACATGCCCAGTCACGGCAGCGCAGTGGCGGCAGCCACGGCCGACGTGGCGATTGGACACGGATGGCGGCCAGAGTCGGTAGCGTCCCAGGCGGACCGAGGCGGCGAACGAGGCCGGCTCGCCTGATACCGCGGCCGTGGCCACGGCCGTTACCGACGTCGGCAGGACGGACCATGAGCGAGATCCGCTACGAGGTCAGTGACGGCGTCGCCGTCGTGACCCTGGACGCGCCGGCCCGGCGCAACGCCCTGACCCTCGAGATGGCGGCCGAGCTGGTCGCCGCCCTCGACGAGGCGGACGCGGACGACAAGGTCGGTGCTGTCGTCATCGGCGGCGGCGCGTCGTTCTGCGCAGGCGCGGACCGCGCGGTGCTCGCCGCCGCGGGCGTCGACCCCGCCGAGGACACGAACTTCCGGACCATCGAGACGATCTACGAGGCGTTCCTGCGGGTTGGCGAGGTGCGCTCGCCGACGATCGCCGCGATTCGTGGGGCGGCCGTCGGCGCGGGGATGAACCTGGCGCTCGCCACCGACCTGCGTGTCGTCGGCAGCGACGCCCGGCTGCTGTCCGGCTTCCTGCGGATCGGTCTGCATCCGGGTGGCGGCCACTTCGCACTGCTCGAACGGACGGCGGGCCGGGAGGCCGCCGCCGCGATGGCCGTGTTCGGCGCCACGATCACGGGGACGCGTGCGGTCGAGCTCGGCATGGCCTGGCTCGCCGCCGACGACGCGGCCGTCGACCAGGCCGCCTTCGACCTGGCCGCGCAGGCCGCGGCGGACCCGGAGCTCGCCCGGCGCACCGTCGCCTCGTTCCGCCGCTCTACCGGCAACCCAGGCGTCCCCTGGAACATCGGCGTCGAGGTCGAGCGCTCCCCGCAGATGTGGTCGTTCCGCCGCAAGGCGTCCAACGCCCGACCCGCCGCCGCCACCTAAATCACCCCACCCCACCGCCCACCGCCCACCGCCTAGCCCGCAGCCAGCCCCTTCGGCTCGTTGGCATGGAGGACGGGGCCGGTCCCGTCCGGCGATCTTTTTCCGAAGATCGCCGCGACGGTTGCACCGTTCGGGTGAAACAGCCGCCCTGGCGAACGTACCGGCCGCGACTCGACTGGCGATCAACTGCCGCCGAGGCCCGCGGCCGGGGGCGAACGTTGCCAGGCGTGGCACTAATCGGTGGTGCGGCGGCGGTAGAGGTGGACGGCCAGGGGGGCGGCGACGGCCAGGATGGCGATCGACCACAGGACCGACGCGACGACCGGGTGCTGCATCGGCCAGGCATCCACGGTCGCCGACGGGTTCGGGTTGCCGAAGAGCTGGCGTGTCGCCGCGGTGACGGCACTGACCGGGTTCCAATCGGCGATCGCCCGTACGAAGGCCGGCATGTGCCCCGTCGGGACCATCGCGTTCGAGACGATCGCAATCGGGAAGACGATCACCAGGCCGATGCCCTGCGCGCTCTCCGGGCCCTCGGTGACCATACCGAGGCACGCCGTCGCCCAGATCAGCGCGTACGTGAACAGCAGCAGGACCGCGAGCCCGGCGACGAACTCGGGCACGGAGGTGTGCGGGCGCCAGCCGATGGCGAGCCCGGTCACCAGCACCATCGTCATGCACAGGACGGCCGAGAGGATGTCCGCCACCGAACGGCTCACCAGAACCGCAGCCCGCCAGATCGGTAGCGCGCGGAACCGGTCGATCGTGCCGGTGTTCAGGTCGGTGGTGAGCCCGACGGCGGTGCCGATCACCGAGGTGGTCAGGTTCAGCGTGATGAGCCCGGCGACGGCGAACTCCTTGTACGAGCCGCCGCTGACCGAGATCCCGGAGCCGAGCACGTAGATGAACAGCAGTGTGAACAGCACGGGCTGGATCAGCACGTCCGAGAGCTGGAGAGGCTCGCGGGCGATGTGGATGAGGTTGCGGCGGGTGAGGACGGCCACGTCCCGGAAAGGGCGGGCGAACGTCCCGGAACCCGTCGAGAGGCTCGGGGCAGCGACGTCGAGCGTCGGCGCTAGCTGGGACATCAGGAGGCTCCGTTGAAGGTGTCGGGACGGGCGGCGACCGGCGTGCGCGCCGTCGCGGTCGGTGTCCGTGGCGCCGGCGCGGCCGCATGGGCGGTCCTGTCGGTTCCCGTGCCGTCGAGGTCGTCGGCCGATCGCTGGCCGGCGGCGGCGCCCGTGCCGGTGAGGGCGAAGAACACGTCGTCGAGGGACGGTGGGTGCACCGCGACGTCGTCGACGACGGCGCCGACGGCGTCGAGCGCGCGGATCACGGCGGTGGCCACGCCCGCGCCGGCGTTGACCGCCGCCCGCAGGCGACGCCCGTCGACGCTCGCGTCGACCCGTCCGGCGACCAGCGGCGCGAGCGCCTCGACGGCGCCGGCGTGCGCGGCGGTCAGGGTGACCTCGAGCCGGGTGCCGCCGACGGCGTTCTTCAGCTCGCTGGCCGTGCCGTTAGCGATGATCCGGCCGTGGTCGATGACGACGATCCGGTCGGCCAGCGCGTCGGCCTCGTCGAGGTACTGGGTGGTGAGCAGCAGAGTGGTGCCCTGCGCGACCAGCTCGCGGATGATGTCCCACATCCTGGCTCGGCTGGTCGGGTCGAGGCCGGTGGTCGGCTCGTCGAGGAAGAGGACTGGCGGGCGGGCGACCAGGCTCGCGGCCAGGTCCAGCCGGCGGCGCATGCCGCCCGAGTAGCCCCGCACCGGCCGGTCGGCCGCGTAGGCCAGCTCGAACCGCTCGAGCAGTTCGGTCGCCCGGGCGCCGCCGGCGGCGCGGCGCAGGTCGGCCAGCTCGGAGACCATCTGCAGGTTCTGCCGGCCGGTCAGGGCCTCGTCGAGCGTCGCGTCCTGCGCGGTGACGCCGATCCGGCGGCGGACGTCGTTCGCCTGGGTGACCACGTCGAAGCCGGCGATCTTCGCCCAGCCGGTGGTCGGCCTGGCCAGAGTGGTGAGGATCCGGACGGCGGTGCTCTTGCCGGCGCCGTTGGGGCCCAGCACGCCGAGGATCGTCCCGGCCGGGACGGCGAGGTCGATGCCGGCGAGCGCCTGCGTCTCGCCGTAGCGCTTGGTGAGGCCCTCGGCCTCGATCATTGCCTGGACCATCCGGTCCTCTTTCTCTAGGCTGTTTACTTGCCGCACGGTAAGCAAAGGGAAAAATCTGCCGGCCGTCAAGTAAGTTCCGTGTGCCGACCGATCGGGGCCGCTGGTGGCCGTCGCTCGGCGGCGAGGGCGGTTCGATGAACAGCTCGGAGTCCGCGTGGGCTGGCGGGCGGACAGGGGTGCGGCCGGTCGGGCCGGTGTGTCTCCCGCGGGGCCGGGGTCTGGTGCGATTCGGCGTACCAAGGTGCCTCGGTCGGCCGGCCGGTAGGCTCGGATGATGGCCAGGCCGCCGGCGCGCCCCGCGGGCGAGAAGAGCACGCGAGAGCAGATCCTCGACGTGGCGCTAGAGCTGTTCACTGCGAACGGTTACGAGAAGACCTCACTGCGTGAGATCGCCGAGCGGATGAACTTCTCCAAGGCCGCCCTCTACTACCACTTCGCCAGCAAGGACGACATCCTGCTGGCGCTGCACATGCGGCTGCACGACATCGGCCGCGCGGGCCTCGACCGGATCGCCCTGGAGAAGGTGCGCCCGGCCGACTGGGTGCCGATGATCGACGAGGTCGTCGACCTGATGCTGGAGAACCGGCAGCTCTTCCTGTTCCACCTGCGGAACCACTCGTCGCTCGAGGCCAATCTGAAGAACCACGAGCACGATGACGCCAACCATGACATCGAGGACCGCGCCCGCCGCCTGCTCAGCGACCCGCAGGTGCCGCAGGCACGCCGCCTGCGGCTGTCGTTCGCGCTGGGCGCGGTGATGGTCGGGCTCGTGATGACCAGCGACATCTTCGCCGAGCTGCCGACCGACGAGCTGCGTGCGCAGCTGCGATCCGTCGTCCGCGACATTCTGGAGCCCGGCGGGGTACCGCCGGTCGACCAGGACGGGGCGGCGCAGGTCGATGACGGGAAGCCGGCCGCTACCGACCTTGCCGACGGCATCCTCGAGGTTGACGCGCCGAGGCCCGCGGGTCGCTTCGGCGCTGCTACGCGAGCCGGCTCGCCACGCTGAAGCTCGGTTGCTCGAACTGGGTTGCTCGAACTGAGTTGCTCGAGTTCGGTTGCTCGAGTTCGGTTGCTCGCCGGCTAGCCTTTTGGCGCTACCACGACAGGCGAAGCGCCGTCAAGAGGCGCGCTCGGTCGAGGGCCAGGTTGCCCAGGTACAGTGCGGCTGCCCACGATCGTCATCCATTGTCGCGAGGGCTCGTTATGCCCGACCCCGCCGTCTCGCGACCTGTGTGACGGGAGTTGACTGCACTCATGTCGTTGCCGGGAATGGTGGCCGCGCAACCGCGCGTGCCTTGCTTCCTGGCCGACACCTGGTGGTTTGGTCTGACCAGCAGGCTCCCCGAGGAGCGGTTCGCCGAGCTCGCCCGCCTACGGGCCGCGCAGGGGTTCAGCGCCGTCCAGATCGTGGTCGGGATCCCGCCCGAGGTGGGGCCAGGCAACCTCAACGCCTGGAGCAGCCAGGGGCCGGCCTGGTTTCTCGACGGCCGCCCGAACACGGGCTACCTCGACCACGCCAGGCGGCGCATCGAGCTCCTCAACGCGGCCGGTCTCACGGCCGTCGTCTACGGCTGTTGGGGTCACCAGCTGGCATGGCTCGGCGTCGCCGGGGCCAGGGCCTGGTGGGCGCGGCTGGTGGACCGACTCGACGACCTGGACGTCATCTACTGCGTTTCCGGCGAGACCAACCTGTGGATCGGCGCCGAGGACGCGCTGCTGCCCGACCGGACCACCGGGGACCTGCGGCTGCAGGCCGCGCGCGCCCGGCTGCCCGGCAGGCTCAAGACGATGCTGCGCCCCCTTCGGGCGCGCTTCGTCCGGCATCGGCGTGCCGCGGCGGCCCACGCTCGCCGGGCTGGCTGGGACGAGGTGCTCGCCGGGCTCGCCGCCTCGACGGACCGGCCGCTGCTCGCGCATGTCATCCCCGGCGAGTCCAGCGCGGACGCGCTGGACCGCGCCGACCTGCTCGCCGCCGTCACGGTGCAGACCGGTCACGACGAGGACAGCCGGCGGCTGCTGTGGGAGTGGCCGGCGCGGCTCGCCCGGCGCTTCCACGGCCGGCCGTTCATCAACCTGGAGCCCTGGTACGAGGGAATCCATGGGGACTTCGGCCGAGATGACCAGTTGTTCGCCTACTGGGTCTCGATGCTTGCCGGCGCCGCGGCCTACTGCTACGGCGCGCAGGGAATATGGAACGTCGGTGACGGCGCGTTCTTGGCGCACTGGGGCGCGCAGTCCCTGGACACCGCCGTCGCGTCGCCGACGCCGGCGTTGCTGGGCGCGAGCCATCGCGCCCTGCTGCACCACGGTTTCCCGGACCCTGGGGGAGTGACGACCGTCGACGCCGTCGGCGGCGCGCTCCGCTCGATCACCCGAGTTCGGGCCGACGGCACCGGGGCCGTCAGCTTCTATCCCGACATGTCGCGGATCCGCGACATGTCGCTCGCCCGCGTGCCGGCGCGGCAGGCCAGCGGGAGCGCCGGCGACCGGTACTTCGCCCCCGACCAGGGGAAGTTCGTCGCCCAGCCGCCCAGCCAGGGCCCGATGGTCCTGCTCACATGACGGCCGGGAAGTGCCCCTCGACGACGTCACCGTCACGGAAGGAACGTCTCCAGTGCCCCACGGCTCACGTGTTCGGTTGAGGCAACCCACGCTCGCCAGCCTGGAAGCAGCGGCGCCCACAGCGACATTTTGATGACTGCGAGTACTGACATGACTACGGGAACGCTGTACTCCGCCTCGTCCGTCGCATGGCCGACGCACAGGGCGGCATCCTCGACGCCGACGGCGGAGGTCCGAGTCGGGATCGTCGGGACGGGGTACATCGCGCGCGGCCTCGCGCACATGCTGCGCCGCTCGCCCCAGCTGCGGCTGTCCCGCGTCCTCACCCGCCGCCCGCTCGACGACGCGGCCGGCCCCTGGGACGGCCGGGTCACCCACTCGGTGGAGCGGCTGGTCGCGCACTCCGACGTCGTCGTGATCATGACGGGTGACGCCGTGCACGGGACCGAGGTCGCCGCCGCGGTGCTCGAGGCCGGGCTGCCGGTGGTCACCATGGACGCGGAGCTGCAGGTGACCTCCGGCTCGTACCTGGCGAGCCTTGGCTTCGTCGTCGAAGCCCAGGGCGACCAGCCCGGCACCCTCGCCGTGCTCGCGCACGAGGCCCGGCAGATGGGCGTCACGCCGCTGGTCTACGGCAACATCAAGGGATTCCTGAACCACAACCCGACACCGTCGGAGATGGACTACTGGGCACGTCGCCAGGGCATCTCGCTGACCCAGGTCACCTCCTTCACCGACGGCACCAAGCTGCAGATCGAGCAGGCGCTGGTCGCGAACGGGCTCGGCGCGACGATCGCGTGCCGCGGCCTGCTCGGCCCCCGTACCGACACCGTGCCGACGGGCGCCCTCGAGCTCGCCGAGGCCGCCGCGGCCCGCGGCGGCGCCCCCCTCAGCGACTACGTGCTGCCCGAGCGCGGCAGCCCGGGCGTGTTCGTCGTGGCGACCTTCACCGAGGAGCTCGGCGAGTTCCTCCGGTACTACAAGGTCCGGCTCGGCGACTCCCCGTACGTCCTGCTGGAGCGGCCGTTCCACCTGTGCAACCTGGAAATCCCGCTGACGATCGACCGCCTGCTGCGCGGCGACCTCGTGCCGTTCAACAACGGGCCGACGCCGCGGGCCGGCGTCGCCGCCGTCGCCAAGCGCGATCTGGCACCGGGAGAGCTGATCGGGCCGGCGATCGGCGGTTTCCAGGTTCGCGGCGAGGCGGTGCTGATCGCTGACGAGCCCGACCATGTGCCCATCGGCCTGCTCGCCGGCGCGGTCGTCGAGCAGCCGGTCGCGGCCGGAGAGACGCTGCGGTTCGACCACGTCGACATACCCGAGAGCCTGGCGCTGCGGGCCTGGCGCTGGACGCTGCAGTCGGTCCTCGCGCCGCCCGGCAGCCCTGGCGCACGCGTGATCAGCCAGCCGGGCTCGCCGGAGTCGTTCGCGAACGGCCGCGTCCAGCGGCACGCCGCCAGCTGACGCCAGGCCGACAGCTAACCCATCGACCGCGTCGACAGCCCGCAGGCCGGCCACTGGCACGCCGGCGAGGACGGCGCCGCCCGGGACGCCGCGCGCCGGGCCGACGCCGCCCACCCGTGCGGGGCGCGGCGTGCCACGACCGGGTTCCGCGCGTCGCGGTTCGCGACGGCCCGGCGCACCTGGCGAGGTAGGCACTGCGGACGGCCTCCCGGATCGGCGGCTGGAAGCCGGGTGTCCACGACGTGGTGTGGTGGCTCGGTACTCTGTGGGTGTCTCGGGGTGCTCGGTGTCTCGGGTAGCTGGTCGGCACACTAGGTGGACGGCTTGGCGCTTCGGTCACCGAAGGCCACACGACTCTCGTGGCGTCGCGGGTGGGCGCGGGCGCAGCGGCGGGTACAGCTGGGCCCTCGTCGGTGCCGGGCGGTTCGGTGCCTGACGATACTCTCCAGCTACTGGACTGTAGAAGGTAGTACCGGCAGCTCGGTGACCGCCCCCCGGTTGGCCGGCCCGGCACCTGTTCGGCCGCCTGACTTGCCCCATCCTGCCGGTTCCGGCAGCAACCGCGACCGATGTTGACTGTGCGCGCCGGTCGGCTGGAAGGTCGATAGCGGGTGCCCCGGCGGGTCGAGGTGGCCGCGGGCCGGACCGCAGGGAGCGCACGTGGCGAAGCCAGCACCGTACGACGTGACGGCGGACGGCCCGGCCGACGGGGAGACGGCGGCCTCGGTCGAGGATCGGGTGGACCAGGCGCTTGCCGGCCTCGGCCTGGAGGAGCAGGTCAAGCTGCTGACCGGTGCGTCGTTCTGGCGGACGTGGCCGTCGTCCCAGGCCGGCCTGCGGGCGATGGTGCTCTCCGACGGTCCCGCGGGCGTGCGCGGCGAGCGGGCCGACGAACGAGAACCCTCAGCCTGCCTGCCCTGCCCGTCCGCACTCGCGGCGACCTGGGACGAGGCGCTGCTGCGCCGCGTCGGCGGGCTGCTCGCCGCGCAGGCCAGGGCCAAGGGCGTGGACGTCGTGCTCGGCCCGACCGTCAACCTGCACCGCAGCCCGCTGGGCGGCCGTCATTTCGAGTGCCTGTCGGAGGACCCGCTGCTGACCGCGCGGGTGGGCGGCGCACTCGTCCGGGGGATCCAGGCGGGCGGCGTCGCCGCGACGGTGAAGCACTACGTCGCGAACGAGTCCGAGACAGACCGGTTCACCGTCGACGTCCGCGTCGACGAGCGCGCGCTGCGGGAGGTCTACCTCGCGCCGTTCGAGGCGTTGGTACGCGACGCCGGCGCGTGGGCGGTCATGGCCGCCTACAACAGCGTGGACGGCGCGACGATGACCGAGAGCCCGCTGCTGCGCGGCCCGCTGAAGGACGAATGGGGCTTCGACGGCCTGGTCATGTCGGACTGGATAGCCACCCGCTCGACCGTCCCGGCCGCGCTGGCCGGCCTCGACCTGGTGATGCCCGGCCCGTTGGGCCCGTGGGGACCGGCCCTGGTCGCCGCGGTGCGCGACGGCCGGGTGCCCGTCGGGCTCGTCGAGGACAAGGCCCGCCGCCTGCTGCGCCTGGCCGCCCGCGTCGGCGCGCTCGCGGACCCTGCCTCCCCTGCCTCCACGCCGATCGGTCAGACCCGGCCAGGCGTAGATCCGTACGTCGCCGCCGGCTCCGATCGGCTGGCGGCTCACGGGGGGCCTCGGCCAGCCATGCCTGGTCAGGCCGCCGGTGCGGACGAGGTCGGTGACACGGGGGCCGACCCGGCCGGGCCGTTCGCGCGCCAGTTGCTGCGGCAGGCGGCCGCGGCGGGGATGGTGCTGCTGCGCAACGAGGGCGGACTGCTGCCGCTCGCGGGCATCGCGATGCCTGGGGCCGCGCGCCGGATCGCCGTCCTGGGACCGAACGCCGCCCTGCCGCGCGGGCAGGGCGGCGGCAGCGCGACCGTCTTCCCGCCACACCTGGTCGGCCCGGTCGAAGGGCTGCGCGCCGCGCTCGGGGATGGCACCGAGGTCGTCACCACGACCGGCGTGCGCGCGCAGCCGTGGCCTGCCCCGCTGTCGACGACGAACGCACGCGACCCGGAGTCGGGCGAGCCGGGCCTGCGGGTCCGTTTCTTCGACGCGGCGGGCAAGGTGCTGCGCAGCGAGCGCAGGCTGTCGGGCCGGCTGATGTTCATGGACGACCCCGTGCTGGCCAGGTCCGCGCGGGTGGAGGTGTCGGCGCTGCTGACCGCGCGGGTGAGCGGCCACCATCCACTCGGCTTCGCGGGGATGGGCCGCTTCTCGCTGCGCGCCCGCATTGGTGCCTCCGCCGACGGCGACGACCGCGGCACGGCCGACCTTGGCACGATGGACCTCGGCACGACGGACCTCGGCACGACCGGTGACGGCCCGGGCGGCAGCCCGCCGGGCGGCCCGCGCGGCGGCGCGGACGCGGCGGCAGGCCCGGAGGCCGTGCTCTACGACGACACGTTGGACCCGCCCGACGGGGACTTCATCGCCGCGTTCCTGCGCCCGCCGGTCTGGTGGTCGGGTCTCGACGTGGCGGCAGGCCAGGACGTGCTGGTCACCCTGCGCCATGATCCGATAGCCGGGCTGCCGATCGCCTCGTTCGCGCTCCTGGGCGATGACCCCGCGCGGCCGGAGGCGGAAGAGCTCGCGGCGGCGGTGGAGCTCGCTGCCTCGGCGGACGCGTCGGTCGTCGTCGTCGGCACCAGTGATCGAGTCGAGAGCGAGGGCGTCGACCGGGTGGGGCTGGATCTGCCGGCAGAGCAGGACGAGCTGGTGCGTCGCGTGGCAGCCGTCAACCCGCGCACCGTCGTCGTCGTCAACGCGGGCGCGCCCGTGCTGATGCCCTGGCGTAGCGAGGTGCCCGCCGTGTTGCTGTCCTGGTTTCCCGGCCAGGAGTTCGGCGCGGCGCTCGCGGACGTGCTGCTGGGCCACGCCGAGCCGGGCGGTCGGCTGCCCACGACCTGGCCGGCCAGGGCCGAGGACTGCCCGGCCTGGTCCGTCACGCCGGTCGACGGCGCTCTCGACTATGCCGAGGGCATCCACGTCGGCTACCGCGGCTGGGCCCGACGCGCCCCGTCCCCCACGGCGACCCCGACGGCTCCGGCAGGGGGGCCCGCCTACCCGTTCGGCCACGGTCTCGGATACACCACCTGGGCGTATGAGTCGGTGGCCGCGGCGGCCAGGGTGCGCGCGGGCGAGCCCGTGCGACTGGCCGTCACCGTCCGCAATACCGGGGACCGCCCTGGCCGCGCCGTCGTCCAGGCCTACCTGAGCCGCGAGCGTTCCGCCGTCGTGCGGCCCGTCAGCTGGCTGGCCGGTTTCGCGACCGTCGACGCCGCTCCCGGCGAGGCGGTCACCGCCTCGGTGGAGATCGCCGCGCGGGCCTTCCAGCACTGGCGGCCCGCTGCCGACGGCGCCGCCGTGGGCGGCTGGGTGTCCGAGCCGGGCACCTTCACCCTCCAGATCGGCTCCTCCAGCGCCGTCTGCTCGCTGCGTCACGACCTGGTCGTCGCCGCGGCGCCGTGACCGTGGCCGTAGTCCAGCGGGCCGGGGTTCCCCGGCCCGCTGGCTCCGCTGCCCGTCGGCGGACAGCTGCCTTTCGGCGGACAACGGGCAGCTGTCCGCGGGAGGACAGCGGGGCACGGAGGAGGGGAGCTACCTTCCTGTCTCCAGATCGGCCCACCTGTCATGTTTTGGGCATGGTGATTCGTCGCCGCGTGGTCTGGGTACGCAAGGCACCGCACGGCCGACAAAGCTGCCCATGGCCTCCGGAGGCGCACTGGAGGGAAATGACCGCTCTTCCTTCGGCCGATCCGCCGAGCTGGGGACGCGCGTGACCGACAGCAGCAGCCATGCCGAGAACGCCGCGTTCGCTTGGAGCCCGGGTGCCGACGCGAGATCCGGTGACGATCCGGCGCCAGCTGAGATCCTGGTGGCGCTGAACGTCGACGCCGCGCCGGAGGCGGTGCCGTGGGCGCGCCGAGAGATCTCCAGCCGGCTTGCCCGCGCGGCCAGGCCGGTGCGGGAACTCGTCGGCGACATCAAGCTGCTGGCTGGTGAGCTGCTGACCAACGCGGTGCTGCACGGAGAACCTCCGGTCCGCCTGCGGCTCGTCGCCCGAGGCGGGTCGCTGCGGGTGGAGGTGGCCGACGCCAGCCAGGTCGCGCCGTTGCGTACCCGCAACAACTCGGACACGATGACCGGTCGGGGGATGGCCCTGGTCGCGGCCATCGCGGCGCGCTGGGGCACGGAGGTGGACCGCCACGGCAAGGTAGTCTGGGCGGAGGTCGACCTGGCGGGTACAGGCGAGCCGGAAGACGAGGCAGAACTGCTGCCTGCCGGCCCCGCAGGCCGCGTCCCGCGCGAAACCAGTTCGGACGACACCAGAACCAGTGCTCCCGCGAGGCTGACGAAACCCGACGAGACCGACGCGGCTGGCGAGACAGACCCGGCTGATGCGGTTGACCCGGCTGGGGGCGTGTCGTCGCGGTATCACGTCATCCTCGGTGACGTCGCCACCGACCTGCTGCTCGCCGCCGAGAGCCACACCGACAGCCTGCTGCGCGAGTTCACCCTGGCCGCGGTCGGCACAGGCGCCGCGCAGCACACTCCCGTCCCGCCCCGCTTGGCCCAGCTGATCCACCGGGTCACAGACCGGTTCGGCGAGGCTCGGCAGGCGGTCCGCCGCCAGGCGCTGGCCGCCGCGGCGGCTGGCGAGCAGATCACTCGCCTTGAGCTGTCGCCGCCGGCGAGCACGGCAGACGTGGCTGAGGAGTACCTCGCGGCTCTCGATGAGGCGGACGAGTACGCCCGGCAGGCGCGGATGCTCACCCTGGCATCGCCGCCGGTGTATCGGGCGTTCCGGCGCTGGTACATCTCCAGCCTCGTCAGCCAGCTGCGGGCCGCCGCCAGCGGCCAGGTGGCGACCCCGCCGCCGAGTTTCGAGGAGTACCTGCGCCGTCAGGGAGGCGAGCGCGCCCTGCCGCCACCGGGCGCCGACGCGGACTCCAGCTGACCGGTCGCAGTGACCGGTCGCAGTCACTGGTGGGTCGCCTTGACCGCCCGCCGCCCGAAATGGTCGCCATGATTGCGCGTCGCACGCGTCGCACGCGTCGCACGCGTCGGGCGGTCGGCTCAGACGTTGTCGGTGACCGGGCGTTCCCATGGCTGGTGACGGCCGGTTCGGCCCGTGCCGTCGCGCGCGGCCGACGGCCGGCCGCCGGCGGGCAGCAGGCCGGCGGCGGTGAGCCGGTGGAGGCCACGCCGAGGCAGCGTGGGCGCGTCGCCGGCCGCGCTGATGTTGAGCAAGTCCTGGTCGTTGGCGGCGGCGATGACTTCGGCGGCCCACCGTAGCTGGTCGCGCACTTGGCCTCCCGTCAGATCGACGCCGCGTCGCCACGGACCGCCGGGTTCAGTCTTCCTTCTTGCTTCCTTCTTGCCCAATCCTGTCTGCCAACCTTTACGACACTGTAAATGTCACCCCAGTGCTTGCTCGGTCGCGCTGTGTTGTCCCCCTATGGGCCTGTCGGGCCGTCTGGTGCCGGCCTCGGCGAAGGATCGCCCCAGTCCAGACCAGCCGGTACCGGCTGCGACTCCGCCGGCGATCACGATCCGATGATCGCGGCCACCGTCACACCGTGTATGGAGGACATGCGCCGGACGTCCTGGCTGCTGTCGGCTGCCGGCCGGCTCGCTGCCGCTGCAATGCCGCTCTGGCCGGTGCAATGCCGTTCTGGCCGCGGCATGGCGAGGAGCTGTCATGCGTGCGACTGGTCACGCCGGAGTGGCACGGAGCCGGTTTCCGCCGAGGCGACGGGGGAGCGCGGCACCGCCCATGAGGTGGGTCGCGCGCGAGGCCCCGGCCCTCGCTCTGGGGCGGCGGGGACGACCCTGGCCGGCTCCGCCGGGTGCCGCAGGAAGTCGTGGGACGCCCTGCCTTTCCAGGTCCTGACCTGCGCGTACGCGTCATTTGGACGCCTGGGCATGACCTGTCCGGAGAATCGGCGCGGTGGCCGCCTCTTTGCGTTCCTGTGACCGCCGCCACTCATTGTTGGCGGGCGGTAAAAGGGGTGAATGTGGCACCGGCCACGTGGTCCCCGACTGCCGGCCCATTGGCTTCTTCGGCATGCGTCAAAGCTCACCCTGAAGGCTCTCGAAAACCGTCGAAACGTGGATCAGAATGGTTATGCGGCCGCCGGAGAAATGCGGTCGCGGTCACACCTGCCCCAGGAGAATGACATGCGCAACGACGTTTCCACGATCGCCAGGCTGCGGACGCGCGCGACCGCTCGCCGGGCCGCCCGCCGCCAGACGCGGGCCTTCGAGGACTGCCTGGCCTCCGACTTCCTGTCGCCGAACGCCCGGCGCGAGATCGAGATCATCTTCTACCGCAACGGCGCATCGCGGTAAGCCACGCCGTGTGCCGTCGGCGCCGACGCCGGCCGCACACGGCGGGTGGCCCGCCGCCCTCGAAGACACTCTCCCGCTCTGGTCGGCTCGGTTTCAGCGTCTTCTCGGGCGCCGGTCGCTTCGGATTGTCTGCGACGGTCGACCGGCTCACTGAAAATCTGGCTCCAGTGGCGCAGGGCACGGTCGGGGACCCGACACCGGTGAACTGAGTCACGAGCCACCCGCTAACGTCGACGGCCCGTCGACCCTGTCAGCGGGATTCGATGAGAAGAATGCGTCCTCCGTTACACAGGACTGCCACCCTTCGGAGCCGACCGGGAATTCCCGGCCGGCTCCGGGTGTTTTGGTGGTTCAACGCTCGCGGGCGTGTCGTGCCCGCTGCCCTCGTGAGACGGGTACCGGTTCCCCGGCCGGCCGGCCGGCCGGCCGCGCCATCGACAGGCCGACCGCGCCATCGACAGACGGGCGCCGCCTGTGATCCCGCCGAAGCGGGCGGCAACGCGTCGCCGTAGCACCCAAGCGGCCACCCTGCCGCCCGGACTGGGCCTGCCACCGTCATGGACCTTCATCCCAGTCCATCCTCGGCGGGCGCCTTGGACGCCCGACACGAGACGAGCGCGGTCAGCGCCCAGATCATTACGTTCCGTGAGTGGACGCGACCGGCCGGAGCCTCCCTCTTCTTCGACAGAAGGCAGTCGTTCGACTACCGTGCGTGCCGAATTGGTGGTGACCGGCTGTCGTAGCGAAGGGTCCGAGGGTATGGTCCGCAAGTCTGCGCCGGAGCAGGTCGAGACGGTCGTCGTCGGGTCGGGTTTCGGTGGATCGGTCACCGCGTTCCGGCTCGCCGAGGCCGGCCGCGACGTGCTGGTGCTCGAACGGGGCCGGGCGTACCCGCCGGGCACCTTCCCCCGCACCCCGCGCGAGGTGGCCCGGGCGTTCTGGAACCCGGCCGAGGGCGGGCACGGCCTGTTCGACATCTGGTCCCTGGGCGGGCTCGACGCCGTGGTGTCGTCGGGGCTCGGCGGCGGCTCGCTGGTCTTCGCGAACGCGCTGACGCGCGCGGACGAGCGTTCCTTCGTCGGTCCCGAGGCGCCGTCGGGCCGCGCCCGGTCCACCGGCGCGGCGCGCCCACGCGCCGAGGGCTCGAGCCGGGCCGGCGGCCCGCGGCGGCAGGTGGGCGGCGGACGCGCGTGGCCGATCAGCCGCGCGGACCTGGAGCCGCACTACGACGCTGTGGAGACGATGCTCGGCGCGACCCAGTACCCCGCCGCGCGTCCCGGGTACGAGTCCGCCGAGCGGTCGGCTGCCCTGCACGCCGCTGCCGAGAGGCTGGGGCTGGAATGGCGGGAGCCCGCGCTCGCGGTCAGCTTCGCCGCCCGCGGCGTCACCGCGCCGGGCCTCGCGCTGCCCGAGGCGCCTTACGGCAACGTGCACGGCCGCGCCCGTACGACCTGCCAGCTGGCCGGCGACTGTGTGCTCGGCTGCAACCACGGCGCCAAGAACAGCCTGGACCACACCTACCTGTCGGCGGCGGCCTATCACGGCGCGGAGATCCGCACCCGGTGCGAGGCGCTGTCGGTGGCGCCTGGCGCCGATGGCGGCTGGGTCATCACCTACGTCGAGCATCACGGCGCCGTCGATGGCGCGCCGCGCGACCCGGCCATGCTGCCGGCCCGCACGGTTCGCTGCGCGCGCGTCGTGCTGGCCGCCGGCGCGCTCGGCTCCACCTATCTACTGCTGCGCAGCCGGGCGGCGCTGCCGGGGCTCAGCCCGATGCTCGGACATGGGTTCAGCGGCAACGGCGACACGCTCGGGCTGGTCCTCGGTGCCCGCGGGGAAGGCGGCCTGCCGCGCCGGATGAACGCCGCCCCCACGGTCACCGGCGCCGTCCAGGTGCCCGACGGGCCCGACGGTGAGCCCGGCTTCCACATCCAGGATGTGGGCGTGCCCGGCTTCGTCTCCTGGCTGCTCGCTGGTCGCCAGGCTGCTGCCGCCGGTGCGCGCGCCGGCGTGGGCCTTCCGCTGCGGCTCGCGCGCGACTGGGTCGCCGGGCTGGTACGCGGCGCTGGCCAGGACGAGCTGCGGACCCGGCTGGCCCGGCTCGCCGAGGCCGGGGCTGACGCCGAGACGATGCTGGGCCTGTTGGCCGTCGGCCGGCCCGCCGCGGACGGCGTTCTGCGGCTGGACGGCGACCGGCTCGGCCTGGACCGCGCCGGCGCCAGCTCGGACGAGGGCGCGGAGCGCCTGCGGGCGACGATGATACGGCTGGCCGACGGTCTCGGTGGCCGGCTCGAGCCGCGCTCGCTGGTAACGGCCCGCCGCCGGGCCACCGCCCATCCGCTTGGCGGTGCGCCGATGGGTGACAGCTCGCGAGACGGCGTCGTCGACGGGCTGGGCCAGGTCTTCGGTCACCCCGGCCTGTATGTGCTGGACGGGGCGGTGCTGCCAGGACCGCTCGGTGTGGGCCCGGCGCTGACGATCGCCGCCTTCGCCGACCTCGCCGTCGGGCGGATGCTGGACGAGCGGCGGGCCCGGACCGGCGCGGTGCCCCGTCCCCGGACTACGACCACGCGCGGCACCGCCACGCGCGGCACCGCCACGCGCGGCACCGCCACCCGTGGCACCGCCACCCGCGGCACCGCCACGCGCGGCACCTCGACGACCGGGACCGCGACGGCCAGGACAGGAACAACCAGGCCAGGAACGGCCAGGGCGGCGACGAGCCGGGCGAAGAGCGTCGCGGGCACTGAGTCGGCTGCGACGAAGACTGCGACGCCGCGCAGGCCTGCGGCCAACCCGGCCGACCCGGCCAACCCGGCCAAGGCGGGCTCGGCGGGGCGTCAGGGCTCGACTGGTCCCGCGACGTCTGCGGCACCCGCCGTGGCTGCGACGAGGACGCGCGGCACCGCGGCCGGGGCCACGGGCATCGGCCGGTCCGGATCCACAACGTCGAACGAGATCCCGTCTCCCAGGTCGGGCCCGTCGAGGGCGGTTTCGTCGACGCGCTCGGCGGCGTCCCAGCTGCCGGCGCCTCGCAGGCCCGCCACGACCGCAAAGACGGAGCCGGCGGCGGTCCTCGCGCCCATGGCGACGAGTGCGCCAGACCTCGCCAGCACGAAGGGCGAGGTTGCGACGACCAAGGACGGCGCCGCCGCGGCCGGTGCGGCGCGTCAGGGCGCGAAGCGCGCGGTCGCGGCCAGAACAGCGGCCAGCGGGGCTACAGCGTCGCGGAGATCAGCCCCCGGCACTGCTGGCACTGCCGGCACTGCTGGTACTGCTGGCACGGCCAGGACCGCGGGGACAGCCGACGGGAGCGGGTCACCCGACGCGAGCAAGTCCGCCGAGCCGTCGGCTGTCGCGGCCAAGGCTGCTAAGCCCGCCGCGGTGGCCACTACTGCCAAGCCCGCTGCGGCCGCCAAGGCCGCCAAGGCCGCTGCGGCCGCCAAGGTCACGAGGCAACCGTGACGGCGAAGTCGTCGAAGGCGACGAGCGCCACCGGTGCGGCCACCAAAGCAGCCACCAAAGCAGCCAAGGACGGATCGGGAGCGAGCCGGGCGTCCACTCCGGCTCGAGGTGCGGCCGCAAAGAGCTTGAAGGCTCCGGATTCCGAAGCGACGGGGTCCGGTCGGATTCTTGCGGATCGGTAAATTGGCCGGGAGCGGCCGCCCTGTGCTCGTAGAGTGCCGCGTGGGGGGCCGAAGGGAGGCTGGTGACCACCTACGCGGCGCTGCTCCGCGGGATCAACGTCGGCGGCGTCAAGGTCGACATGGCTGATCTGCACGCCATCTTCGCCGGACTCGGGTATGTCGGAATCTCGACCTACCTGCGGTCCGGCAACGTGCTGTTCGGGACCGAAGCACCCAGGACTGCGCTCGCGGCGGACATCGAGGCGCGTATCGACCGAGAGATCGGTGTTCGCACCACCGTCCTGCTGCGGACCTGTGAGGAACTCGTCGCGCTCGCCGCCGGCAACCCGTTCCTGGATCGTGAACCCGACCCGACCAAACTGCACGTCACGTTCCTCGCGGAGGAGCCCGGGCGGGGCCGCGCGGCCGGGCTCGCCGCGCTCGCGGCTGACGGGGAGGAGGTAGCCGTCGTCGGGCGGGAGGTCTACCTGCACTGCCCGCACGGCTATGGGCGTACCAAGCTGAACAACAGCGCGATCGAGCGCAGGTTGGCGGTCAAGGCGACCACCCGCAACTGGCGCACGGTCACGGCACTGCGAGGGCTGGCCACCGCCGCCTGACTCCGAGGGAACCGCCAGGTCACCCCGGAAACTCCCGCCGGCTTTCTCATGGCCGCAGCCTTCGCGTCCTCGTCCTCGCCGCCGTCGCCGTCGCGCAGCCGGCTTCGCCGTGGGCCGTCGCCGTCGCTTCGCTTCGGCTTGGTCACCCAGCGAGATGGCCAATAGGGAAGTATGGAGGTGTGACTGAGCGCGGGCGGGTCGTCGTTATCGGTTCCGTCAACATGGACGTGGTCGTGACCGTGCCGCGGATGCCGATACCCGGTGAGACGCTCGTCGGCGGATCGGTGCATCAGGTGCCCGGCGGGAAGGGCGCCAACCAGGCGGTGGCCGCGTGCCGGCTGGGAGCCGTGACAGTGCTCGTCGGCGCTGTCGGTGCCGATGGCTTCGGCGCCGCCCTCTCCGGCTTCCTCTGCGCCGAGCGGATCGACATCTCGCAGCTGCGGACCGAGCACGGTCCGTCGGGCACCGCGCTGGTCACGGTTGCCGACGGCGGCGAGAACACCGTCATCGTGGTGGCCGGTGCGAACGCCGCCGTGCGCCCGGCGTTGGTGGCCGACGCGGAGATCCGTTCCGGGGACGTCGTCCTGCTCCAGAACGAGATCCCGGCCGAGACGAACGAGGCGGCCGCGCGTGCCGCCCGAGCCGTGGGCGCGACGACGGTCCTCAACCTTGCGCCGTTCCGCGCGCCGAGCGGTGAGCTGCTGGCGGGGGTCGACCTGCTGGTCGTCAACGAAACCGAGTTCGCCGAGCTCGTCGGTGCGGGTGCGGGTGTCGGTGCGGCCGTGGCCGTCCGCATGACGAGGCAGGAGATCGAGGAACTGCTGCGCGCCGAGGACCGGCTGACGGCGCCGGACGGCACGGTGCTCGGCGACCTGGCTGTGACCCTGGGAGCGGACGGAGCTCTGGCCCGGATCGGCGGTGACGTGCTCGCGGTGCCCGGCCGGCGAGTGCCGGTGGTCGACACGACTGGCGCGGGAGACTGCTTCTGCGGCGCTCTGGGTGCGTCGCTGGCCGCCGGCCTCGGCCCGGCGGATGCCCTCGCGCGGGCGAACGTGGCGGCCGGCCTCGCGGTCGGCCGGTTCGGTGCCAGTCCGTCGATGCCCACCGCCACCGAGGTCATCGACGTCCTCAGCGCGGTCTGACCCGACGCTCGGCCGCCCGCCGTCCTTTCGCGGCGCCGTTGTCGGGCTGGGCGCGTCGGATGCGCAGGTGGAGGGCTATTCGCGATAGCCGTGACACAGTGTGAACATGGCGGCCGATTCGGGTCCGATTCGATGACCGTGAGGGCATTCCACGAGGCGGATGCGGCGGCGAGTGCGGCCTGCGGCGGGCGTCCCTCGCGGCGGGTGCTCGCCGCCGCCACCTCGCGGCTGTCGGCTGGCGCCGTGACGTCGTGGCCGGGTGTGGCCGCCGCCGCGCTGGTCGCGGGTCTGGGCTATGGGCTGCCGGCGGTCACGGCGGTGCGCCAGGTTCGTGGCCGGCTTGCTCCCGTGCTCGCCGGGGTCGGTGCGGCCGATCACGTGGCACTGACCTTCGACGGCGGGCCGGACCCACGCTCCACGCCGCACTTCCTCGCGGTGCTCGACGAGCTCGAGACCCGTGCCACCTTCTTCCTCCTCGGCGACGCGGCCAGCCGCGTGCCGGGGCTCGTCGCCGACCTGGTGGCCGCCGGGCACGAGCTCGCCATCCACGGCTGGGACCACCGGCCGCTGCTGCTACGCGGCCCGCTCGCCACCTATGACCAGCTGGCCCGCACCCACGAGCTGCTCACGGCGGCGACCGGCCGCCCGCCGCGGTTCGTCCGCCCGCCACACGGCATGCTGTCCGCGGCGGCGCTCGCCGCGGCGCGTCGCCTCGACCTGACTCCCGTGCTCTGGACAGCGCGCGGGCGGGATGAGGAAGCAGGCGCCACGCCGCTGTCGGTGCTGGCCGCCGTCGGGCCCGATCTACGCGGCGGCGCCACGATCCGGCTGCACGACAGCGACCGCGCCGGCGCCCCCGGCTGCTGGCGCAGCACACTCGGCGCGCTGCCCGAGCTCGCGTGCCAGTGCGCGGACGCGGCCCTGCGCCTCGGCCCGCTCGCCGAACACGGCCTGCCCGGCCACCCACCCCCCGACCCGCCCAGGGTTCCGTTGGCCAGTGGGTGGTGGTGAGCGTGGTCGGCCGCTTGGACGGCCCGGGCGGAGATCGTCGATCTCCAAGTGCCTGATGCGTGGGGTGGTGGGCGGAGCGCTTCCACCGGCGGGCGGCTGTAGGGGAAGATCGTCTACGCGCCCGCGACCTCCGACCTCAACGATCATCCGCTGGTCGCCATGCTCTCCAGCCACTGGGCGCGAGTAGGCCCGGCCTGTCGGCACCGTGCCCGTGCCGTTCGTCACGACAGGAGTCGGCGACCCCGTTGACGAGATTCATCATGACGATTATGGTGACCTGCGTCATACATGCCTGGTCTCCGGGAGGGCTGGTCGACTGTGGCCAACAAGGCAGACGATCCTGTCGCGGGTGTCGAGAAACCCCCTCGTGTCCAGAGTGGATGTCCGGTCGTCCACTTAGACGTGTCGCCCGCCCTCGAGGCGGGCAGCTACTGGCGCAAGGCCGACGAGCTTCGGGAAGCGGGCCAGGCGTTCTTCAACACCATGGCCCAGGGCTACTGGATGTTCACCCGGTATGACGAGGTCCGGGAGATCTACCAGCATCCCGAGATCTTCTCCAGCGAGTCGATCACGCCGTGGGAGCCGGAACCGGTGTACCGGTTCGTGCCCACTCAGATCGACCCGCCGGAGCACAGCAAGTACCGCCAGCTCCTGAGCCGCTGGTTCGCGCCGGCCGCGGTCAGCGAGGCCGGCCCGGCGGCAGAGGCGATCTGCCGACGCCTAATCGCCCAGATCGTGCCGAGCGGCGGGTGCGACTTCGTGGCCGAGTTCGCGATGCGGTACCCCACCGAGGTGTTCCTGACCGTTATCGGTCTGCCAGCCTCCGACGCCGACCTGTTCGTGCCGTGGGTCGAGGACTTCTTTCGCGGGTTCGGTGGCGACCTCGCCCAGCAGGAGGCCATGGCCCAGGCGCTCGGCGGCATGCGTCAGTACTGGGTCGACGCGCTGGACGAGAGGCGCGATGAGCCGGTGCCGCGGGAGGGTGACCTCGCCTCGCACCTGCTGCACGCCACGCTGGACGGCGAGTCTCTCGGTGACACCCTGATACTCGACATTCTGACCGTGCTCGTGCTCGCGGGGCTCGACACCACCCGGGCGGAGCTCGGCTACCTGTTCCGGCACCTCGCCACCAATCCCGACGACCGGCGCCGGCTCATCACCGAGCCCGAGCTGATTTCGTCCGCGGTCGAGGAGACGCTGCGGTTCTACACCATCATCTTCGGCGACGGGCGCAAGGTGGCTCGTGACATCGAGTTCCACGGCTGCCCGCTGCGCAAGGGCGACATGGTGTACGGGCTTGTCTCCGGCGCCAACCGGGACCCCAGGGTCTACGACCGGGCGGACGAGTTCGTGCTGGGTCGTACGGCCAACAACCATCTCGGTTTCGCGGCCGGACCGCATCGCTGCCTGGGCGCGCATCTGGCCCGCCGGGTGATGAAGATCGCCGTCGAAGAATGGCTGAAGGTCATCCCCGACTTCCGAGTGGCCACCGACGCGCCGCTGCTCGAACGCGGTGGCGGCTCCATGATGACCCTGCTCACGCTCCCGCTTGCCTGGGAGGTCACCTCGTGAAGATCACTGTCCTTGGCGACCGCTGCACCGGTCACGGGCGCTGTTACAGCATCGCGCCGGACTTCCTCGACTACGACGACGAGGGCTACGTCACGATCCGTGACCAGATCGTCGACGTGCCGGCCGATCAGGTAGCAGCGTCTCGGGACGCGGCGAAGACCTGCCCCGAACAGGCGATCGGGCTCCTGGAGGACTGAGCACCGACGCGGCCGAGTTCGCCCCAGCAAGATGGCGGAGAGTGAGCAGGAGACCAGATTGAACGCGGCACATCCGGGCGGTGAGCTCGAGGACTTCCGGCGGCGTGCGCGGAGCTGGCTCGCCGAACACGCAGTGGTACGGGACGATGCCGGCCGACGGGGTGCCGGCTCCGGGGGCACCGGCCCGCGGGATGCCGGCCCCCAGGAGGCTGGCTCGGCGCCCGGGGCTGGTGCCGGGCAGGGGTCCGACGACGTCTCGGTCTTTCACAACCTGTCCTTCGCCCAGGAGCAGGCACTGATCGAGCGCGTGGCGGCCTGGCAGCGGCAGAAGTTCGACGCGGGGTTCGGCGCGCTCGGCTGGCCGCCCGAGCACGGCGGTGCAGGGCTGGGTCCCGAGTTCGTCGAGGCGTTCGCGGCCGAGGAGGAGCGCTACGACATCCCGGCGCCGCACGAGCTGGTGTCCGTGACCGTCAGTCTGATCGCCCCGACGATCCGCCTGGTCGGTACGCCCGAACAACGCGATCTGCTGATGCGGACCTTCCTGCGTTGCGACAGCCTGTGCTGCCAGCTCTTCTCGGAACCGGGAGCCGGATCCGACCTGGCGGCTCTGGCGACCAGGGCGGTCCGGGACGGCGACGAGTGGGTGGTGAGCGGCCAGAAGGTGTGGAGCTCGGGGGCACAGTTCGCCGAATGGGGAATGCTGCTGACGAGAACCGATCCGGACGTCCCCAAGCATGCCGGCATCACCGCATTCCTGCTGCGGCTCGACTCACCCGGTGTGACCGTCCGGCCGCTGCGTCAGATGTCCGGCGGCACCTCGTTCAACGAGGTGTTCCTCGATGACGTGCGCATTCCCGACTCGCTTCGGCTGGGCGAGGTGGGGGCGGGTTGGAAGGTCGCTCTCACGACACTCGGCTTCGAGCGCGAGGGCTCCGGTGGGGGTCATCCCCGAGTCGGCGGCGGATGGCGGGAGCTGGCCCCGCTGGCCCGCGCACTGGGCCGCCTCGACGACCCCCTCGTGCGCCAGCGGCTGGCTGACGTCTACATCAGCGAACGCCTCGCCGAGGTGGCGGCGTTGCGTGAAGCCCACGACCGGCGAGCCGGCCGGCCGCCCGGGCCGGAGGGCTCGTTCCGCAAGCTGCACTGGGTGACAGGTATGGCGCTCGCGTCGCGGGCGGCGGAACTGCTGCTCGGGCCACGCCTGGCGGCCGACACCGGCGAGTGGGGGACCTTCGCCTGGACCAGCCACGTTCTGGGCGCGCCCGGTTACCGGATAGCGGGTGGATCGGACGAGATCCAGCGCAACATCATCGCCGAACGGATCCTCGGGCTGCCGGGTGACGCGCGGGTCGACCGGGACCGGCCATGGCGTGAGATCCCCCGCTGATCTGGGCTCCGCGCCCGGCCGACGCACCAACCGGAGGTCAACGAACTCCTCCTCACCTGGCTCGACAGCGTACGGCGCCAAGCCAGCAGGAGCGACCGAAAGAACGCCTGTCACCGAGAAAGACGTTCGAGCAACCGTAGGAGGCAAGGCGGCATGGCCTGGGACTTCGAGACGGATCCGGAGTATGCGCGTGAGCTGGACTGGGCCGAGGAGTTCGTCCGCGAGGAGGTCGAACCGCTCGACTTCGTCATCGAGCACGCCTGGGACGTGCGTGACCCGGTACGGGCGAAGCTGATCCCGCCGCTGCAGGACCGGGTCCGGGAACGGAAGCTGTGGGCCTGCCATCTCGGCCCTGAGCTCGGCGGCCCGGGCTACGGGCAGGTGAAGCTGGCGCTGCTCAACGAGGTCCTCGGGCGTACTCACTCCGGCCCGATCGTTTTCGGCTGCCATGCGCCGGATTCGGGAAACGCCGAGATCCTCGCGCACTACGGCACCGACGACCTGAAGAAGACCTACCTGGAACCGCTGATCGAGAACCGGATCGTCTCGTGTTTCTCGATGACCGAACCGCAGGGCGGCTCCGATCCGACCGGGTTCACCACCCGGGCCCGCCTCGACGGTGACGAGTGGGTGATCGACGGGGAGAAATGGTTCTCCTCGCATGCCCGGTTCGCCTCGTTCCTCATCGTGATGGCGGTCACCGACCCGGACGCGCCGTCGCATCGGCGGATGTCGGCGTTCGTCGTCCCGGCGGCCACCCCCGGCATCAACATCGTCCGCAATGTGGGGGTGTCCGGGCACGACGAGCATGAGGGCACCCACGCCTACATCCGCTACGAGGGGGTGCGCGTCCCGGCGGATCATCTGCTCGGCGAGCGGGGCGCCGGCTTCGCCGTGGCGCAGACCCGGCTGGGCGGCGGCCGCATCCACCACGCGATGCGGACCGTCGGGCTGGTCAGGCGCGCGTTCGAGATGATGTGCGAGCGGGCGGTCTCCCGGACCACCAAGGGCGAGGTGCTCGGACGCAAGCAGCTGGTCCAGGAGATGATCGCCGACTCCTGGATCCAGATGGAACAGTTCCGGCTGCTCGTCCTGCGCACAGCCTGGCGCATCGACAGGTACAACGACTACAACAAAGTGCGCGCCGACATCGCCGCGGTCAAGGCGGCGATGCCCAAGGTGCTGATGGACGTCGCGTCCCGCGCGCTGCAGGTGCACGGCTCCCTGGGCATCTCCACGGAGATGCCGTTCGGCCGGTGGGTGCTGGAGTCGTTCCACATGGGCCTGGCCGACGGCCCCACCGAGATTCACAAGGTGAACCTGGCCCGGCAGCTGCTGCGCGGCGTCGCTCCGGCCCCGGGGTTGTTCCCCACCGGCCACCTCCCGTCCCTGGCCACCCATGCCCGGGCGCGGTACGCCGTCGATCTCGAGCTCGCGGATTCGGAGTGAGCGGCTCTCAGGGCTCTTCGAGCTCTCAAGGGGGTACGGGAGCATGAACCTTGCACCGAGCGAGGAACGCGACGAGCTGCGGCAGGCCGTGCGCTCGTTCCTGGCCGCGCACTCCCGCGAAACCGACGTCCGGCGACTGATGGAGACGTCGGAGGGCTACGACCGGGAACAGTGGGCGAGGCTGGCCGGCGAGCTCGGCCTCACCGGGCTGTGCATCCCGGCCGAGTACGGCGGCAGCGACGCCACCTTCGCCGAGGTCGGCGTGGTGCTCGAGGAGATGGGGCGTGCCCTGACGTGCGCGCCGTACCTGTCCACCGTCGTGCTCGCGACCGGCGCGTTGCTGTGCATCGACGACGAGGCGGCCCGCAAGGATCATCTGCCCGGCATCGCCGCGGGGGAGACCATCGCGACCGTGGCGGTCGTGGAGGAGTCGGGGCGCTGGGATCCGGCCGACGTCGCCACCACCGCGACACGCGGCGCGGTGGGCTGGGAGCTGCACGGGACGAAGATGTTCGTCATCGACGGACACATCGCCGACCTCCTGCTCGTCGCCGCGCGGACGGGCGACGGCGAGGGATCCGCCGTCAGTCTCTTCGCGGTCGACGGCACCGCGCCGGGTCTGACCCGCGCCGCGATGCGGACACTCGACCTCACCCGCCGCCAGGCGCGCCTCGACCTGGACGCCGTGCCGGGCCGGCTCGTCGGCCCGGAGGGTGGCGCCGGCCCGACCCTCGAGCACCTCGGCTACCTGGCCGCCATCGCCCTGGCCTGCGAACAGGTCGGCGGCGCGGCGCGGGTGCTGGAGACCGCCGTCGCGTATGCGAGGACGCGGGTGCAGTTCGGGCGTCCGATCGGGCAGTTCCAGGCGATCAAGCACCGCTGCGCGGACATGGCGCTCGAGCTGGACGCCGCTCGGACCGCGCTGGCCCATGGACTGTGGGCGGCGGCGGCCTCGGACCCCGAGCTGCCCGTCGCCGCCTCCATCGCGAAGATCCGCTGTTCGGAGTGCTTCGCGTTCGCGGCCGCCGAGAACGTCCAGATACACGGCGGTATTGGCTTCAGCTGGGAGCACTCCGCGCACCTGTACTTCCGCCGGGCGACGAGCAACGCGCTGATGTTCGGCGACCCGTCCTACCACCGGGAGCAGCTGGTCCGCCAGCTGGAGACGGCCGGGAGGCTTTGATGCGTCCCCTGAGTAACCGACCTGAGAGGTCCCGGCATGGACGCGTCTGACAGGGCGGCCGAGCGGGGCGGATGTCCCGTCGTCACCTACGACATCATGTCCCCACGCCCCGTGCTGACCGGTGTCAGGGAGATGGCCGATCTACGGGAGGCCGCCCCCATCTACTGGAACGATTTCGGCACCGGCTTCTGGATGCTCACCCGCTACGACGAATGCCGGGAGGCCTACCAGAGCCCGGACATCTTCGGCAGCGACTCGGTCATACCGCTGGACCCGAACCCGGGCTACCACTGGATACCGACACATGTAGCGCCGCCCGAGCACAGCGGGTACCGCCAGATCCTGAACCCGCCGTTCTCGCCGCGAACGGTGAACGCGTTGGCTCCCCGTATGCGCGAGCTGTGCAACCAGACCATTGACAAGTTCATCGATGCCGGCCGCTGCGAGTTAGTCAGCGACTTCGCCGCGGTCTACCCAACCAGGGTCTTTCTCTCCGTGCTGGGACTGCCGGCAGCCGACGACGGGCTGTTCGTCGAATGGGTGGACACCGTCTTCGCCGGCTTCACTGATCCTGAGGGGCAGGTTAGGACGCTGGCGGCGGTGACGGCGATGACGGAGTACTTCGTCAACCTCGTCGCGGACCGCCGGGCCGCCCGACGTGATCCCGGGGAGGATTTCGTCAGCCACCTCATGACGGCGAAGTTCGGGGACCGCCCGCTGCGGGACGACGAGATTCTCCAGATGTGCGTCGTGCTGGTGCTCGCCGGCCTCGACACGGTCAAGAGCCAGCTGAGCTACACGTTCCATCACCTGGCGACCACGCCGGCGCATCGATACCGGATGGCGACCGACCCGTCGGTGCTACCGACGGCGGTCGAGGAGTTCCTGCGCGCCTTCCCGATCATTCAGGATGGCCGCAAGCTCACCAGGGACACGAACTTCCATGGCTGCCCCATGAAGAAGGGTGACATGGTGCAGCTCACCCTGGGCTCCGCGATGCGTGACCCCAGGGTTTTCCCGAACCCTGACGACGTCGACCTGGACCGCGAGGCCAACCGGCATTTCTCGTTCGCCGCCGGGCCGCACCGCTGTCTCGGCGCGCACCTCGCCCGCGCCGAGATGACCATCGCGCTGGAGGCCTGGCACAGGCGAATTCCCGACTATCGCCTCGCGGACGACAGCCCGGTCCTCGAACGCGGCGGCGCGGCCGGCCTGGTCGACCTTCAGCTGGCGTGGGACAGCGCGGGATAGCGGGAGACAACGCGGCCGAGAAGGCATCGACGCCGCCGGTCCGATGACCGGCGGCGTCGACCTCGTCACTCCCAAGGTGTGCGGCCCGGCGGTCTTGCCGAAAATCCCGCCAGGGCGGCCATCGGTAGGTCTTGCCCCTTTTTATCATGAGGAATAGGCTCGTGTCGCGCCCGGGTTGACGCACAGCCCGCCCTGGGACTTTCCGCTGTTTCCCCGGACCTCCAGGAGGCTGACCCATGGCCGTGACGCCTGTCGTCGACGACATCAAGGTGATCGACACGGACACCCATGTCATCGAACCCGCCGACCTGTGGACCTCGCGACTTTCCACGAAGAAGTGGGGCAGCCTGGTGCCGCATGCCCGCTGGGACGACGAGCTCCAGGAAGAGGCGTGGTACTTCGGTGACGAGCGCCTGTCGGCGACCGCCGGTGGCGCGATGGCCGGATGGCACGAATACCCGCCAAAGCACCCGCGGCGGCTGGCGGACGTCGACCCGGCGCTCTGGAGCGCGCCGGAGCGGTTGAAGCGGATGGACGAGTACGGCATCTGGGCGCAGGTGCTCTACCCGAACGTGGCCGGGTTCGGGATGGGGAAGTTTCTCGGGCTGAAGGACGCGGAGCTGATGCTGCGCTGCATCCAGGCCTACAACGACTGGCAGACCGAATGGGCGAGCGCCGACCCGAGCCGCCTGCTGCCGATGACCGCACTACCGTTCTGGGACATCGAGGCGACCTGCCGGGAGGTCGAGCGGACGGCCGCGGCCGGCCACCGAGGCGTCATCATGGCGCAGCAGCCAGACTTCTTCGGGCTGCCGATGCTCGCCGACCCGCACTGGGATCCGCTCTGGGCCACCGCGCAGGGCCTCGGCCAGTCGGTCAACTTCCACATCGCCTCGGGTGACCTGTCGCTGATCGAGAAGAACATCCCGAGCAACGGGCTGCACGCGAACTACGCCTCCGTCGGCGTCTCCTTCTTCATGGGCAACGCCAGCACCATCGCGACCGTCATCTGCGCCGGTATCTGCCACCGTTTCCCACGGCTGAACTTCGTGTCCGTCGAGAGCGGAGTCGGCTGGATCCCCTACGCCCTCACCGCCCTGGACTGGCAGTGGAAGAACTGCGGCGTGCCGCTCGAGCACCCCGAGTACGACCTGCTGCCGAGTGAGTACTTCCAACGCCAGATTTACGGCTGCTTCTGGTTCGAGAACGAGACCGCCAAGCAGGCGATCGAGCTCCTCGGCGCCGACAACATCCTGTACGAGACTGACTTCCCACATCCGACGAGCATGTCGCCCGGCCCGGCGACCGCGGCGGTGCGGCCCGACCACTTCATCGAGGGCGCACTGTCCGACCTGCCGCCAGCGGTGTTGCGCAAGATCCTGCACGACAATGCCGCGCGTATCTACCATCTCGACTGAGCGTGTCGACCGACCGGCGGCGGGGCCGCCGGTCGGATCACCGCCCCGACCGTCGCTCGGCTGGGCTTGGTTCCCCGGCCCTTATCCCAGGTAGGGAACGACCGCCTGGCCTCCGTCCACCTGGAGTATCGCGCCGGTGGTGAAGCTCGACGCGGGTCCGGCGAAATATAGCGCCGCACCGACGATCTCGTTGGGTCGACCGCCCCGGCCCAGGGGGAACCGGGCAGTCATCTGCTCGAACGCGGGCATGTCCCAGGACTTGCTGATGTCGGTGAGGAACGGCCCGGCCATGATGGTGTTCACCCGGACCGACGGCCCGAACGCCTGGGCGAAGCCGGCAGTCAGGACGTTGAGACCAGCCTTGGCCGCGGCGTATGGGAGGTCGGTCGGCGTGGGCCGGACCGACGCGACGCTGCTGATATTGATGATCGAGCCGCCACCGGAGGCGGCCATCCGGGCGCCGACGAGCGCGGTGAGCCGGAATGGCCCCTTCAGGTTCACCCCGATGACCTTGTCGAAGAGTTCCTCGCTCACCTGGTCTAGGCTGGGGTAGAGCGGCGCGATGCCGGCGTTGTTCACCAGGATGTCGAGTCCGCCGAACTCGTCATGGACGGCGTCCACCAGCCGACCGAGGGCGTTCCAGTCGCCCACGTGTGCCGGGTAGGAGAGGGCGCGGACGTCAGTGGTCTTTCGCACCTCGTCGGCAAGCGCCTCGCATGCCTCCGCCTTCCGGCTGACGATCGCCACGTCGGCGCCGGCGGCCGCGAACGCCAGTACCATCTCCCGGCCAAGCCCACGGCTACCACCCGTCACCAGCGCCAACCTGCCCGCCAGCGACCGGTCGCCGCAATCCGTCTGATCCTGTGGCACCTCTTCGTCTCCTTCTCCAGGCCCCAGGACCGTCGACCTGGGAAAAGATGATCATGCTGGTTTGTCGTGGAGCCCCGGGGGCTCTCACCACAAGGACTCGCCACCGTCGACGATGAGGTTGACGCCCGTAACGAACCGGGCGGCCGGACTGCACAGGTACACCGCCGCGGCCGCCATGTCCTGCGCCGTGCCCGCCCGGCCGAGTGGCACCGACGCCGACGCCTCCGCGAAGACCTCCGGGTTTCCCTCCAGGGCCAGCGGGGTCGCCGTGATGCCGGGGAGCAGGGCGTTGACGCGGATCTGGTGGGTGGCCAGCTCGTAGGCGGCGACCCGGACGAGCTGGTTGAGAGCCGCCTTGGTGGCCGAATACGCGAGACGCCCAGGACGGACCCCGAGCGAGCGGATTGACGAGACGACGAGGATGACGCGGTTCGCGCCGGCATCCGCCGGCCCGTTGTCCGCCGGTCCACCGTCGGCCAGCATGGCCTGCGCCGCACGCTGGCAGCCGAGGAAGGTTCCAGTGAGGTTCAGCGCGATGGTCTGGTTCCACTCCTCGAGCGGGATCTCGAGGAATGGCCGCATGACCCCGCTGCCCGCGTTGGCGACGTAGACGTCGAGGCGGGGGAAGGTGGCTCGGATAGTACCGAACAGCTGCTCGATCGAGTCGGTGTCGCTGGTGTCCGCATGGGTGGTCATGACGACCTGGTCGGCGCCTGCCCGCCGGCGTAGCGCGGCGCCAGCTCGATCGAGATCGTCAGCGTTACGGGCAACGATCATCACATTCGCCCCGGCGGCGACGAAGCCCTCCGCGATGCCGAGGCCGATCCCTTTGCTTCCACCGGTCACCACCGTCCAGAGACCGTCGAGCCGGTGATCCGCCGGCCCCGCCGCTCGCCCGGGTTCCGAGGGCAGGGCCCCGTTGACATCGGTCATGGCCTGGTCCTCTCTGCCGGCGCGCCCGGCGCGCCGGGTAGCACGGTGATGGCGCGAGATCGAAGATCCGTCATCGATGCCCTTCGTCTCCTGGCCCAGAGGCAGCGGCCGTTCTCCGAGGCCAGAGGCGGCGGCGCGGCGCCAGCTTCGGGCTCCCAGCTCCGGCCTGCCGCCTGACCATCCGGGCACTTGCAGTCTTTCATCATGAGAAATAGAGTGCAACGTGTCACACGGCGCGGGCGCATCGCCCGCGCATCCGGCCAGTGCCGGCCGCTCAGTCGTTTCCGCGGGGCGCCAGGGTGACCTGTCGCTGTCGCCTGCCGCCCGAACCTGCGCGGTCGACCACGAGGAGGACGAGGTGGACGTTGGGCAGGTCGCCACGGGTGAAGGGAGCGGTGCGCTCCTCTCAGGTGATCGCGCCAGACGAGGGGGCACCGGATCCGTGCGGATCGGAAGCGGCCTGGCACCGGATCCGCCGCGCTCGTTGATGCGGTCTGAAGGTGATGGAATGCGTGCCGAACCAATGGCCGACGATGGCAGCCGGCGTCCGCGGGTACGGCGCGGGCCGCTCGCCGGAATCCGGATAGCCGATTTCTGCTGGATGGGCGTCGGTTCGGTAGCCACGCGGATGCTGGCCGACTTCGGCGCAGAGGTCATCAAGATCGAGAACCGTGCGCGCCTGGACACGCCACGACGCCTTCCCATCTACAAGGGCGATCCCCGCTCCTACGGAGACGAGGACCCGAACCCGGATCCGAACAAAGGCGGCCTGTTCAACAACTACTGTCGCAACAAGCTCGGCGTCACCATCAACATGCGCTCGCCGCGGGGCCACGAACTGGCCGAGAAGCTGATCGCGCAGAGCAGCGTCGTGACGGAGAACTTCGCTCCCGGCGTCATGGAGCGCTGGGGGCTGACCTACGAGCGGATCCAGGGGCTTTCCCCGGAGGCCATTGTCGCTCATATGAGCGGGTTCGGCCAGACCGGCCCGTACAGCTCTTACCGCAGCTACGGGCCGATTATCCAGGCGGTCAGCGGCCTGACGTTCATCAGCGGGCTTCCCGGCCGGGAACCGTCCGGCTGGGGCTTCTCCTACATGGACAACCAGGCGGCCTACTACAACAGCGCCGCGCTGCTCATGGCCATCATGCATCGAAACGTGACCGGGAAGGGCGCGGAGATCGATGTCTCCGCCGTCGAGGCCGGCGTCAGCCTGCTCGGCCCCGACCTGCTCGACGTCATCGTCAACTCGCGGCCGACCCAGCGCCCAGGCTTCCCACCGGGTAACCGGCTGGAGTACCCGCGGGCCGCGCCGCATGGCGTGTACCCGTGTGCCGGCGAGGACCGGTGGGTCGCCATCGCGGTCTTCGACGACGTCGACTGGAAACGGCTCGTCGAAATCATGGGCGGTCCGGCCTGGGCGTCGGATCCCCGTTTCGGGAGCCAGCAGGACCGGTTCGACAACCAGGACGCGCTCGACGCCCGCCTGTCGGAGTGGACGAGAAGTCGCGAGCCACACGAGGTGATGCATCTGCTGCAGCGCGGTGGCGTCTGTGCCGGGGCGGTTCAGGATGCGCGTGACCTGAACGAGGCCGACCCGCAGGTCGCGCACTACGACCTGTTCTTCGAACTCGACCATCCCGTGATCGGGCCGGCCCGCTTCGAAGGCAATCCGATCAGGTTCTCGCGCATCGAACAGGACAACTGGCGCTCGGCCCCGCTGCTCGGCGAGGACAACTCCTACGTCTTCACCGAGATCCTCGGCCTGTCCGACGACGAGGTGCGCGAGCTCGCCGCCGAGGGCGCGATCTAGCGGGGGCGCCACCGCGAAACAATTTCTGATCTCTATTTCGGCCATACGAAAGGCCAGAAGTGAACGAAACCGACGGGCGGGATGCCGCGCCGTACCGGGGGCTCGTCGTCGTCGAACTGGCCGACGACCCCGCCGGCGAACAGACCGGAAAGCAGCTCGCCGAGCTCGGCGCCGACGTCATCAAGGTGGAACCACCGGAAGGAGCGCAGTCCAGGCGGACCGGGCCGTTCGCCAAGAATGTCGTCGGAGTCAATACCAGCCTGACGTTCTGGACCTACAACGCCAGCAAGCGCAGCGTCATCCTCGACGGGTCCGCCGCCGGCCGAGCCGCCCTGCGGGCCCTGATCGCCAAGGCGGACGTCCTGTTGGTGACCCTGCGTCCGAGCGAGCTCGCCGCGGCCGGGCTGGACTACCAGCAGCTGCTCGAGACCCACCCGCGCCTGGTCATCCTGTCGGTCACCCCGTTCGGCCTGGAGGGGCCATGGGCCGACTACCGCACGTCCGACCTCGTCGGGCTCGCCGCCGGCGGCCCGCTGATGAGCTGCGGCTATGACGATCACTCGATCCCGCCGATCCGGCCCGGCGGCAACCAGGGCTATCAGACGGCGGCGAGCTTCGCCCACTGCGGCCTGCTGCTGGCGTTGATCGAGCGACAGCAGACCGGCGCCGGTCAGCTGGTGGACGTGTCGATGCACTGTTCGCTCGCCGTCAGCGGCGAGCTGGCGAACCCGTACTGGTTCTATCCCAAGGTCCTGGTGCAGCGGCAGACCTGTCGGCATGCACAGCCGGAAATGACGCAGCCCGCGCTGTTCCGCTGCGCGGACGACCGATGGATCTATTTCACGCTCATCCTGGCTGAGCAGAAGCCGTGGGAGGCCCTGGTCGATTGGATGGCCAGCCTGGACCTGGCTGTGGACCTGGCCGATGCCGAATATTCAGACCTGACCTACCGGCAGCAGAACTTCTATCACGTGCAGGAGCTCATCGAGGTGTTCTTCCTCCTCATGGACTCCGCCACGGCCTATCACGAGGGGCAGCGGCGCGGCCTGCCCATCGGGCCGGTGCAGGCGCCGGAGGATCTGTTCGACGACCCCCACCTCGCGGCGCGGAACTTTTTCGCGCCGGTCTCCGGTGACGAGGAGACCGCCGTGCTCGTTCCCACCAGCCCGTTCCGGTTCTCCTCGTTCGCTGTTCCGTCCCCAAGGCGTGCTCCGAGACTGGGTGAGAACACGACGGAGATCCTCGCGGACCTGGGCGAGGCACAACATCGCGGGATACCCGGATGAGGCGTGGACCTGGGTCCGACAGCCGAGGAGGAAACGAAGCGTGACGAAGAGCCGACTGATTGACGACGGACTTTTCATCCAGACAGACGACGGCCCGCGGCTCGTCGGCAGCAGCTGCCGATCCTGCGGGACGACAACGTTCCCACGGCAGGAATCGTGCCCGAAGTGCACCCGGGTGGACATGGCCGACAGCACTCTGCCTCGCCGTGGCACCCTCTGGTCGTTCACCGTTCAGGGCTTCCGGCCCAAGCCGCCCTACGCGGGCCCGGCCGAGTTCGTTCCGTACGGCGTGGGATATGTCGAGCTGCGCGGCGCGGTCATCGTGGAGGCGGTGCTCACGGAGAATGACCCGGAGCGCCTCCATATCGGGGACGAGATGGAGCTGGTTCTCCGGCCTCTGCGGCGCGACGAGGACGGAACCGAGGTCCTCACCTTCGCGTTCGCGCCAGCCCGCTAGCGGGGAATCCTGCGATCACCCGGGGATCCAGACCGTTTTTCAGAGGAAGGGGGCGCGTCGTGGACGTCGCCATCGTGGGCATCGGCATGCATCCGTTCGGCCGCCACGAAGGGGTGAGCGGGCGGCAACAGGGTGCCCATGCCGTCCGAGAGGCGCTGAAAGACGCGGGTGTGTCCTGGACGGATGTTCAGTTCGCCGTGGGCGGCAGCCACGCGGCCGGCGACGCCGACTCGCTCGTGTCCGACCTCGGGCTGACCGCCCTTCCGTTCGTCAACGTCTCCAACGGCTGCGCGACCGGCGGCAGCTCGCTCATCATGGCCGACAGCCTCATCCGGTCCGGGGCACACGACCTCGGAATAGTCGTCGGGTTCGACAAGCACCCGCGGGGGGCCTTCGACACAGATCCGGCCTCTCTCGGGATCGGGAGCTGGTACGGCGAGACCGGTCTGATGCTCACCACACAGTTCTTCGGGATGAAGGCGCAGCGTTACCTGCATGACCACGGGATAAGCCGCTCCGCCTTGGCCAAGGTCGCCGCCAAGGCCTACTACAACGGGTCGCTGAATCCCAACGCCTGGCGTCGCGTCCCGCTCGGTGAGGAAGAGATCAACGCCTCGGCGATGCTGAGCCACCCGCTGACCCAGTACATGTTCTGCTCGCCAGGAGAGGGCGGGGTGGCGCTGGTGCTCTGCCGGGCCGACCTAGCCCGTAAGTACACCGACAAACCGGTCTACCTCCGCTCGGCGGTACTGCGCTCGCGGCTGTTCGGCTCGTTCGAGGTGTTCAGCCCGTGGCTCGCGGTGGAACGGGCGGAGAGCCCCTCCGAGCAGGCTTCGCGCGCCGCCTTCGAGGCAGCCGGGATCGGCCCGGCCGAGGTCGACCTGGCTCAGGTCCAGGACACCGACTCCGGAACGGAGATCTCCCACCTCGCCGAATGCGGCCTGTGCAAGCACGGCGAACAGGAGGAGCTCCTGCGCACCGGCGCGACCCGTGTCGGAGGCAGTCTCCCGGTCAATACCGACGGCGGGTGCATCGCGAACGGAGAGCCGATCGGGGCGTCGGGTCTCCGTCAGATCCACGAGAACGTGGTGCAGCTGCGCGGGGCCGCCGGTGTACGGCAGGTACCCGGCGAACCGAAGGTCGCGTTCAGCCACGTGTACGGAGCGCCGGGCGTCAGCGCCTGCACCGTGGTCACGACCTGACCCGAAGCGTCAGGAGGCGGCACGACCGCCGGGTGAACCCGGCTGGTGGTGCCGCCTTTCCTCCCTGTTTGGTGGTGGTCCTTCCTGCTCGGTGGGTCGGCCGGCGGCGTTCCCGCCCGAGTCACCAGTAGCGGACGCCGACGAACCGGACGCCGACGAACCGGACATCGACGAACGCTGGGCCCGGCGTCAGTGCGTCAGTGCCATTCGATGAGGTCGTCGACCTTCGAGCCCAGCCGCTCCCGGTTGTAGGTGCTGATCTCGTCGATGTGCTCCTCCATCAGCGCGCGCGCGGCCCGGGGGTGCCCGGCCGCGATCTCCTTGGCGAGCCGGCGGTGCCCTTCGGCGATGACGTCGTACAGCACCCGTGGGTCGTCAGTCGAGGCGACGTGGTGGCTGACGATCCGACCCATGGTCTGCAGGATCAGTTCGATCACGCGGTTGGAGACCAGCGAGGCGACGACGACGTGGAAGCCACCCTGTTGCTGTATGAACTCCTCCAGGTCTTCGGACGCCGCCTGCTCGGTGCTTGGTTCGAGGTACGGAGCCATGGCCGCGGCCCGGGCCTTGCGGTCAGGGTTACGGGCGGCAAGCTCGGCCAGCGTGCATTCGGCCAACGACCACGCGTCGAGGAGCTCGTCATAGGTCGCGCCGGCCATGTGGAAATACAGGGTCGACACCCGGCCGAGATTGGCGGGATCGACGGAGCCGACCACCGGGCCGCCGCCGGGTCCGCGCCGAATGGTGATCAGCCCCTGCACCTCGAGCAGGCGCAGGCCCTCCCGGAGGGATTCGCGGCTCACCTCGTACTGCCGTAGCATCGCGGCCTCGGACGGCAGGCCGTCTCCGGACCGGAGACCATGGGAAATGATGTCGTGCACGATGTCGCGGGCGACCTTCTCGGAGGTCTTGAGGCGGCGCATCACGGCATCGCCCGAGCCGATTGTGATGCACCCTCGTGAGGGTGGCAGATCACGACCTGCCACCCGACCACGCGACGCCGTGGCGTTACGACGATTAGCCACCATATGAGAATACCGCCGCCCTCGGTGAGCGATCATGCGGTGGCGGCTCGGACACCTCAGCACGGTGTTCGGGCAGTTCGGCGGTACCGGCCGGCTCGCGGCTCATGCCAGGTCTTCTCGGGCCATGCGAAGAGCGCGGGCGGCGAGCCCCGAAACGCGCTCACCGCGGTCGACCATGCGTTCGTCGGTGCTGCCACCCTGGAGATAGCGGTGGTAGAGCTGCTGGCACACGACGGCGGTCCGCCAGCAGGCGAAGGCCTGGTACCAGGAGATCCGTGACACGTCGGCACCGGTCCGGGCCGCGTATCGTTCGATGACCTCGGCGCGTGTCGGCAGCCCGAGGGTCTCGAGGCCGGGCACGTGCAGCGCATGGTCGTCCGGGGTGTCGGACGGATCGGGCCAGTACCCCAGCAGCGTGCCGAGGTCGGCCAGCGGATCGCCAAGCGTCGCCATGTCCCAGTCGAACACCGAGACCACCCGGTCTGGTTCCCCCGGCGTGAACTGGCAGTTGTCAATCTTGAAATCGTTGTGCAGGATCGCCGGCGCCGGCGAGGGCGGGAGCGTGCTTTCGAGCCGCTCGCCGGTCTCCGTCATCGCCGCGTCGGATTCGGGGGCGGCCACGAGTTCCCAGCGGTGGCGCCATCCGGTGACCTGGCGGGTGAGATAGCCCTCGGGCCGGCCCAGGTCGGCCAGGCCGCAGGTCGCGGGGTCGACAAGGTGCAGATCGGCAAGGGCATCGACGGTGGCGAAGCCGACCCGGCGGGCCGCGCCGGGCAGCCCGCGCATCGAGTCCGGCAGCGCCCCCCAGATCACCATCCCCGAGCGGTAATCGGAGACCACGAAGTCGCCGCCCACGACGTCGTGGTCGTCGCAGAACACCAGGGCGCGGGGGGCCCGGTCGTACCGCCGCCACAGCCTGGACAGCACCCGGTACTCGCGCCGCATGTCATGTGCGCCCGGCGCGATCACGCCGAAGGGCGGCCGGCGCAGCACCAGCCGGACGTCGCCGAACGACAGCAAATAGGTGAGGTTCGCCGAGCCGTTCGGGAACTGCCGCACGGACAGCTCCCCAGGCACGTCGAGCCCCTGTTCGGCCAACCGGGGCACCAGGTAGTCAGCCAGCCGGTCCCACGGCAGCTCCTCGCCCGGCCGGACCGGCGCCAGCTCCGGCGGATTGTCCAGCGTGCTGTGCCGCATGGTCACGCTCGCTCCCTCCCCGTCGCGCTTCGGAGCATTCATCATGACATAACCTCTCTGCCGAGCCAGGAGAGCGCGCTGCCGGCTGGCTCCGACCACCGCCGGGAGCGCCCGGTCAGGAACCGTCGGAGAGCCGGACCAACTCCCCGGACCACGGCACCGTCGGCCTGGTCCCGATATCCCTGCGGCAACGCGTCGAGACCGTCGTAGTGGCGGTGGCGAACCTGCCCAGGAAGACGAAGATGCCGCCCAGGTCCTCGCCGCGGGCGTGTTGCCTGGCGGTGCCACCCGATCGTTGGTCGTCTCGTCACTACTTCTCATGGGTCCCGTGTGGTTTCCCTGGAGGTCCCCTCGTCGGTCCCTCGTGACGTGTCGCGGCAGGCCGCGTTCTAGTCCAGGGTGCTGGCCGGGGGTTCCAGCCCGAGCTGGTCGGCTGCCCGGGCCAGGCTCAGCCGTTTCTCCGCGAGGTCTCCCGATGGCCACACCTGGTCGGCCCAGATGACGAGGTTGTCTATTCCCTCGGCGCGGTAGCGGCCGATCGTCTCAGCGTCCCATTTCTCGGTACGGAAGTAGCAGCGCAGCGGGTCGCGGCCCTGCGCGGCGCACAGCTGCGCCATGCGGTCGCGCAGGCGTACCGCGTCCTCGAAGGACGGGGTGCCCGAGCTGAACCACGCGTCCCCGAGCCGGACGGCCCGCCGCAGCGCCTTCTCGGAGTTGCCGCCGAGCACCAGCGGGATGTCCACCGGCCCGGGGCTGACCTGGACCGGACCGAAGGGGAAGCGGGGGCCGGGGTTCTCGAACGGCCCGCCCGCACAGGCTGACCGGAGGACTCCCAGTGCCTCCTCCAGGGCGGCCGCGCGGCCCCGGAACGGGACCCCGAGCGCGTCGAACTCCTCCCGCAGCCAGCCCGACCCGACCCCCAGCATCAGCCTGCCCCCGGAGATCTCGTGCACCGTGTGCACCGCACGGGCGGTGACGAGCGGATGCCGCAGCGGAAGGAGGTAGATGCCCGTCGCCAGCTTCAGCCTCGTCGTGACCGCCGCGGCCGCGGCCAGGGCCGGCAGCGGGTCGATCAGCACCGTCGCCGGATCGATGATCGGTCCGGCGATGTGCCCGACGGCCTCGTCGCTGGTCGGATGCTCGCTCGAGTACCCCCAGGGCAGCACGATGTGCTCGCCCAGCCAGATCGCGTCGAAGCCGAGCTCGTCGGCGGCAACGGCCAGGTCCAGCAGGTCCCGGGGGCGGAGCCCATACACCGTCAGGCCGGTGCTCACCGGGTTGCCACCGTGTCGAAGCTCACAGCCGCCACCTTAAACGTCATGAGGAATCGTCGCAAGGGTCTCGCTCGAACCCCTTGGTTCGAACCCCTTGCCATGATTCCTCATGATGTTTATGGTGTCCGTGACCTGAGTCACTGCCGGAGCCGCTGGGGCCTGACGCGCCGCCCCTGCCGTCGGACGGGTACCCCCTAGCGGCTGCGGGGCGGCCGAACGATGACGGCAAGCAGCGACTCGACCCGCGATCAAGATCCAAACGACGCTTGGCTAGCAGAAAAACACTGGGGGTTACAGCATGCGCACTTCCGCTCGACGCGCGGCCGCGTTGGTCGCCGGATTACTCGTCGCCGTGCTGGCGGCGTGTGGGAGCTCTGACTCGTCCGACGGGGGTGGCGCCAGCGCATCGGGCGCGGCCCCCGCCAACGTGGCGGCGGCGAAGGCCGCCGCGGACAAGTACTCGTCCGTGCCGACCAGCATCGTGCAGGACGTGCCGCTGGGCGCGGTGCCGCCCAAGAAGAAGGTGGCCTTCATCCAGTGCGCGGACCCGAACTGCGCGACTCTCGCCGGGTTCATGAAGGACGCCACCGGCGCGCTGGGCTGGGATCTGGTGACGTTCAGCGCGAGCGGCGGCGACTTCGGCGCGGCCATCCAGCAGGCGATTGACGCCAAGGTCGACTACATCGGCATCACGGGAATCCCGATCGCCCTCTACAAGCCGCAGATGGACGAGGCGAAGTCCGCGGGGATCCCGCTCTTCCAGTGCTACAACACCGACGTGCCGACGGGCCCGGAGAACAACCTCTACTCGGACTGCTACGACGCGACCGCGTCCAACGTCTATGGCCAGGCGATGGCGGACTGGATGACGGTGGATTCCGGCGGGTCGGCGAAGATCCTGGCGGTGACGATTCCGTCCTACCCGATCTTGACCGCCCAGGTGGACGCGGTCAAGGCGGAGCTGGGCAAGAACTGCGCGGGCTGCAAGCTGGACAAGCTGGAAGTCACGGTCAACGACCTCGCCGGCGGCGCCGTCCCGCAGAACGTCACCTCCTACCTGCAGGCGCACCCCGACATCAACTACGTCTACTTCACCTACAACGGACTTGAGGGCGGGGTGCCCGCCGCGCTGAAGGCGGCCGGATTGACCGACAAGGTGAAGCTGGTCGGCATGCAGGGGAACCAGCCGCAGTTCGCCGAGGTGGCGAACGGCACTTCGGCGGCGTGGAGCGCGCTTCCGGAGGAGCTCGCCATGTGGACCATGACGGACCAGATGGCCCGGCTCTCGGTCAACAAGTGGTCGGTCAAGGACGAGCGCGCGGCCGCCGTGCCGCCGTTCTACATCGTGGACGCGCCGGAGCTCGCGAAGGACCTCGTGGGCCTGGAGCACGGCTGGCCTGGGCCAGAAGGGTTCAAGGACACATTCAAGAAGCTGTGGGGCGTCTGACCGGAGCCCTTTCTGCCGGCGGCGCGGGGTCGAAACCCTTCTGCGCCGCCGGCGGATCCCACCGGCTCCCCGACAGGGGAGGTTTCCGGCGCCGTCGTGGCCGTGTCCTAGGAGAACGGATGAATGAGCCAGCCTTAGAGATCCGCAACCTGTCCAAGACGTTTTCCGGTCAGGTGGTCCTGGACGGGGTGGACCTCGTCCTCGGCGAGGCGGAGGTGCACGCCCTCGTCGGGCAGAACGGCTCGGGCAAGTCAACCTTGATCAAGGTCCTGGCGGGCTACCACCAGCCGGATCCGGGAGCCTCGGCGTCGGTCGCCGGCCAGCCGCTGCAGCTCGGGTCGGCATCGGCGGCGCACGACTGTGGGATCCGTTTCGTTCACCAGGACCTCGGCCTGGTACTGGAGCTCAGCATCGTCGAGAACCTGATGCTGACGAGGCCCTATCCAAGGGCCTTCCCGGGACGTATTCGCTGGCGGGAGGCTCGGCTGCTGGCCGGGCAGATGCTGGCGCGGGTGGGTCTGGAGACCGACGTGCGCCGGCCGGTCGGAGAACTGGGACTGGCGGACCGCACCGGAGTCGCGATCGCCCGGGCGCTGCCCGACCCCGCCCTGGGCAGAGCGGTGCTGGTGCTCGACGAGCCCACCGCGTCCCTGCCCGCGGACGAGGTGGAGCGCCTCCTGGCCACGATCAGGCGGCTTCGGGCGGCCGGCAACAGCATCCTGCTCGTCTCCCATCACCTCGAGGAGGTCCTGGACGTCGCCGACCAGATCACGGTGCTGCGAGACGGGCGCAGGGTTGTCTGCACCGCCGGGGCGGGCGTTGACCACGACGGCCTGACGAGGCTGATCGTCGGCCACGACCTGGCGATCTCGACCGGGCGTGCGGAGGCGGTGGCCTCGACCGAGGCGGGCGTTCTGCACCTCGAAGGGGTCGCCGGCGCAACCGTGCGGTCGATATCGGTCACGGTCCGGCGGGGTGAGATCGTCGGGATCGCCGGCCTCACGGGGTCCGGGCGTGAGGCGCTCGGGGCGATGGTGAGCGGCCGGCTGCCCCGTACCGGGGACGTGCTCGTCGACGGGGCCGCCGTCGCGCCGGCGGCCCCGTCGGCCGCGTTGGCCGCGGGTCTGGCGTTCGTGCCGGGCGAGCGGGCGCGGTACGGCACGTTCGCGTCGATGACGGTCCGCCACAACGTGACCATGGGATCCCTGCGTCGCCATGTGCGCCGTGGCCGGATCGACGCTCGATCCGAGCGTCGTGAGGTACAGGAGTGGATCGAGGAGCTCGGCATCGTGACGCGTGGTGCCGACGCTGCGATCACCAGTCTGTCGGGTGGGAACCAGCAGAAGGTGCTCGTCGCCCGGGCGCTGCGGTTGGAGCCGAAGGCGCTCGTCCTGGACGACCCGACCGCGGGCATCGACATCAAGGCGCGGGAGGCCGTGCACCAGATCATCGAGCGCAGCACGGAGTCCGGCCTGGCGGTCCTCCTGGTCTCGACGGACAGCGACGAACTTGCCCGCCTCTGTGACCGGGTGCTCGTCATGAGCCACGGGCGGGTGGCTCGGGAGATCCGCCGTGGCTCCGACCTCAGCCCGGAAGCCATCGACCTTGCCCAGGTAGCGGCGACCGCGGCATGACACATCCGGACCTCGTCGCCGCCCGGCACCACCTCCGCTGTTCAGATTCCCGCCGTTCAGATCCGGCCATCCAGTCTCCGAGGTAGGCCCATGTCAACCCAGGCCAGTGTCCGCCCCAAAGCTGACGGCGGGGACAGCGACGACAGCGCCGGCCGCACCGGCGCGCAGTCAGCACCGCAATTCCGCCAACCGATCAGCGCCGTGCTAGGGCGTTACAGCGCGCTGTTTCTGCTGGCCTTCTTCGTCATCGTCTTCGGGGCGCTGAAACCCGATCTCTTCCTGACCGCCAGCACCTTCCGCATCACCTTCAGCGAGGGGGTGGTCACCGCGGTCGTTGCCCTGGCGTTCCTCGTCCCCCTCGCCGCCGGAACGTACGACCTGTCGGTCGGGGCGATGATGGGTACGTCTCTCGTCATCATGAACTGGTTCGGCGCGAACACCGACATCCCGATCGGCCTCGTCGCCGTGGGCACGGTGGTCCTCTGCAGCCTGATCGGCCTCGTCAGCGGTATCATCATCGTGAAGTTCCGCGTCAACTCACTGATCGCCACTCTCGGCGTCAGCCAGGTCCTCAGCGCCGTCACGCTGAAGGTCTCGAACAACCGGCAGATCACCGGCGCCTTCTCCGACAGGTTTGGGGAGCTCGGGGGAAAGATTGTTTTCGGTGTGCCGATCGTCGTGTTGTACCTGCTCGTGCTGGCCACGGTCATCTGGTTCGTGCTCGAACACACACCGGTGGGACGCTACCTGTTCGCGGTCGGGAGCAACCCCGAAGCGGCCCGCCTGGCCGGTCTGTCGACCACCAGGCTCACCTACGGATCGCTGGCGGCGTCCGGCGGAATAGCCGCGATCGCCGGCATCATCTACGCGATGCGGGTCGGCGCCTACAGCGAGCAGGCAGGCCCGGGACTGCTGTTCCCGGCGCTGGCCGCCGTTTTCTTCGGCGCCTCGCAGTTCTCCGGGCGTCCCAACGTCTGGGGCACCCTCATCGCCTATTTCGCCCTCGCCTTCGGCGTCAAGGGCCTGCAGCTGTCCTTCGGACCGGGGACATTCTGGATCCAGCCGCTCTTCCAGGGCGCGGCGCTGCTTGTCGCCGTCGGTCTCGCCAGCCGCCAGATATCCCAGACCAGGCGCAGCCGCCGCACCCAGGCGGCGGCCGCGGCGGCGTATGCCACGAGGCAGCCGGCATCCTGACAATCCATCCATCGAACCGAGGTGATTCGGATGAGCAGCACAATGGCCGAACCCGCCACCTACCCGATCTCGGAGACGACGGCTCGACTCCTTCGCCGTCCGCTGTTCGGGCACGTCATCGGTGGCGAGGTCGTGCCGTCGCTGGACGGGGCGACCATGCCCGTGATCGATCCCGCTACCGGAAGCCAGATCGCCGTCGCGGCGGCCGGGTCGGCGGCCGATGTGGACCGGGCGGTCGCCTCCGCGCGGGCCTCCTACGACGACGGCCGGTGGCGCAACCTGGCGCCACTGGAGAAGGAGCGCCGGCTGCGTCGGCTCGGAGCCCTCGTGGCCGAACGTGGGTCCGAGTTCGCCGAGATCGACGTGCTCGACGCCGGCCTGCTTCGGATGTACACCGGCTTCATCGTGCAGTTCGCGGTCGACGGCATCGACTACTACGCCGGCTGGCCGTCCAAGCTGCAGGGCGCGATTCCGCCGGTCCCGTCCGACTTCGCCGTCTACCAGCACCGCGAACCGATCGGCGTGGTGGGACTCATCACGCCGTGGAACGGGCCGACGGCCGTCTTCGCGATGGTCGCCGCCGCTGTCAGCGCGGGAAACTCCGTGGTGTTGAAGCCGGCGGAACAGACTCCGATGGCGGCGGTCCTGATGGCGGAGCTGGCGCTCGAGGCGGGCATTCCGCCCGGTGTCTTCAACGTCGTCCAGGGGGTCGGCGAGGTCGTCGGCGCCGCCCTGGTCGAGGCCCGGGGCATCGACTCGATCTCCTTCACCGGCTCGGTGGCGACCGGAAGCGCCATCCAGGCGGCCGCGGCGAAGCGGGTGAAGCGGGTGAGCCTCGAGCTTGGCGGCAAGAGCCCGTTCATCATCTTCCCGGACGCCGATCTCGATACCGCCGCGGCGACGGCGATGGCCGGGGTGTGGGGGGCCTCGGGGCAGGTCTGCACCGCCGGTTCCCGGGTGCTGGTGCACGAGAGCGTGCACGACGAGGTCGTCAAGCGGATCCTCGACGGCTCACGGGGGCTGCGGCTGGGCTCGGGCTTCGACCCGGCGACCGAGGTGGGACCGCTGGTTTCCGCGGATCAGCTGGAACGGGTCCAGCGGTACGTCAGTATCGGTCGCGACGAGGGCGCCGAGCTGGCTCTCGGCGGGCAGCGGCACGGCGAGGTGGGCTTCTTCCACGAGCCGACGGTGTTCACGGGCGTGCGCAACGACATGCGGATCGCCCAGGAGGAGATCTTCGGGCCGGTGATGTGCGTCCTGCCGTTCGGCTCGGAGGAGGAGGCCTACGCCATCGCGAACGACACGGAATACGGCCTGGCCGCCGGCGTGTGGACCAACGACCTCGGCCTCGCGCACCGGGCCAGCCGGGCGTTGCGGGTGGGAACGGTCTGGGTGAACACCTACCAGATGGTCCACCCGACCGTGCCCTACGGCGGGGTGAAGCAGTCCGGCCACGGCCGCACCCTTGGTGCCGCGTCGCTCGACGACTTCACCCAGGTCAAGAGCGTGTGGATGAAGGTAGACGGCTGAGTTTTCGCTGCTTCTGCGCGCCCGGCGGGCAGCCGGCGCGGAAAGGACCGGAGGGACACTGATGGTAGACAAGGCAATCCAGACACTTATCGACCGCACCGACATCACCGACACGATCTACCGGTACGCGTCGTGCATCGACCGCCGGGACAACGACGGCTTACGCGCCGTGCTCGCCGACGACCTGTGGGCGCAGTACGGCAACGCCGATCCGATCACCGGCGGCGACAACGTCGCGAAATGGATCGACGAGTTCACGCAGGACTGTGTTTTCCAGCACCACTTCCTGAGCGTCTACCACGTCGACGTCGATGGCGACGTGGCCGACGCGCTCGTCTATCACACCTCCCACCAGGAGTTCGGCGGCGATCCGGGCACGATGCACATCCTCGTCGCCCGGTATCACCTACAGCTCCGGCATGGCTCCGACGGCTGGCGGATCAGCAGACTCGTGTTCGAGATCGGGTGGGCGGACCGCAGGACCGACTCCACCGGCTACCTGGCGGAGGTCGGGGGCCGCGGTCCCACGCCCCTCCCGTCGACTTCGCCGACCATTTGACGAGTTCATTTCATTAGACAAGCTTCCCTGTGGATCGAGGTTGGCCGGCTCGTCTCGCGGGAGGGGCCGGTCAGCCGAGCCGACGCGAGAGGTGCTCCGATGCCTTCTGCCATCCGCGGTATCGCGATCATCGATGTCGACACGCATGTCGTGGAACCGCCCGACCTGTGGACCTCCCGGGTGTCGAGTGCTTCGGCGCAGGACGTGCCGCACGTGCGATGGGACGACCGGGCCGGCGACGAGGCCTGGTTCATCGGCGACCAGCGGCTCGCCGCGGTGGGCAACCCGGCCATGGCCGGGTGGGGGGAGTACCCGCCGGACCACCCGCGGCGGTGGGCGGACATCGACCCGGTGACCTGGGACGCACGGCTACGCCTCGAACGGATGGACTCCTACGGCATCCATGCTCAGGTGCTCTACCCGAACGTGGCGCTGTTCGACGCCAGCAAGATCCTTGGGATGGGCGACGCCCGGCTCCAGCTGGAGTGCGTGCGCGCGTACAACGACTTCCAGGTCGAGTGGGGGAGCGTGGCCCCTGACCGGTACCTGGCCGTGGCCTCGCTGCCGTTCTGGGACCTCTCGGCGACGATCGCGGAAATGGAGCGCTGTCAGGCCATGGGGCACCGGGGCGTCATCTTCAGCCAGGACCCCGGCTACTTCGGTCTCCCGGTCCTCACGGACCGGCACTGGGACCCCATGTGGGCCGCGGCCGAACAGATGGGCCTCCCGGTCAACTTTCACATCGCGTCGGGAGACCTTTCCCCCATGGCGGGCGGCCACCCGGACAACGGCCCGCACGCCAACTACGCCAGCGTCGGCGTCTCGTTCTTCATGAGCAACGCGCGGACGATTGCCCAGCTCGTGTGCGGGGGGATCTGTCATCGGTTCCCGGATCTCGACTTCGTGTCCGTGGAGAGCGGGGTCGGCTGGATTCCCTATGCGCTCGACGCGCTGGACTGGCAGTGGAAGAACTGCGGAGTCGCCAAGGAGCATCCAGAATACGAGCTGCTGCCCAGCGAGTACTTCCGCCGGCAGATCTACGGCTGCTTCTGGTTCGAGGCCGAGAACGCGCGCTACGCCATCGAGCGCCTCGGCCCGGACAACATCCTCTACGAGACCGACTTCCCGCATCCGACGAGCATGTCTCCGGGGCCGGCCAGCACGGCGGTCGCTCCGGACACGTTCCTGGACAATTCTTTCGGGGACCTGCCCGAGGCGACACTGCGCAAGATCCTTCACGACAACGCCGCGCGCCTCTACCGCGTCCGATGACGGCGACGAACGAGGAGTTCCAGCACCGCGACCGTTGCGCCATCGTGGGGATCGGCGCCACCGACTACTCGCGTGACGCCGGTCGCAGCGACCTCACCCTCGCGACCCAGGCCGCGCTGGCCGCCATCGAGGATGCCGGTCTGACACCGGGCGACATCGACGGCATCGTCCGTTGCGACATGGACACCGTCCTGCACAACGACCTGGCCGACTCGCTCGGGATACGCGAACTCACCTACTGGGCCCAGGTGGGGCCTGGGGGAGTGGCACCGTGCGCCATGGTCGGGCAGGCGGTGGGCGCCATCCTCTCCGGCCAGGCGACGACGGTCCTCGTGTTCCGGGAACTCAGGGGCCGATCGGGGCGCCGGTTCGGGCTGTCCGCGGCGGCCGAGGCGAAGGTGGGCGGATGGGGCAGCTACGACGAGTTCTTCGCTCCCTACGGGCTGCTCACTCCCGGGCAGATCTTCGCCATGATGGCCCAGCGTCACATGATCGAGTACGGCACGAAGAAGGAGGAGATCGGCCACATCGCACTCACCTGTCGGGCCAGGGCGAACACGAACCCGGCGGCACAGATGCATGCCCGCACTCTCACCATGGACCAGTACCTGTCGGCCCGCCCGATCGCCCGGCCACTCGGGCTGTTCGACTTCTGTCTCGAGACCGACGGGGCCTGCGCCGTGGTGGTGACCAGCGCCGCCCGCGCCCGGGACTGCCGAAAGCCTCCGGTCCTGATCCGAGCGGTCGCTCAGGGCAGCGAGCCCGACCCGCAGCCCGGAGTCCAGTTCCCGGTCCTCATGCGCAAGTCGATCACCGAGCTGCCGGCGACATCGGTCGCTCGTACGTTGTACCGGCGGGCCGGCCTCGGCCCGGCGGACGTGGACGTCGCCCAGATCTACGACTGCTTCACGATCACCGTTCTGCTCCAGCTCGAGGACTGGGGTTTCTGCAAGAAGGGCGAGGGCGGGCCGTTCGTGGCCGGCGGCGAGATCGATCTCGGGGGCGGCATTCCGATCAACACCGGCGGCGGCCACCTGTCCGAGGGCTACATCCACGGCATGAACCACATCCTCGAGGGGGTCCGCCAGATCCGTGGAGAGTCCACCTCCCAGGTCCCGGGCGCCGAAGTGTGCCTGGTCACCTCGACCCCGCTGCCGCCGGGCAGCGCGCTGATGCTGCGAGCGGCCTGATGGACCGGATCCGGCGCACCCACCTCGTCCCGGTCGACGACGATCCCGACACCGGGGGCTTCTTCGAAGCGGCCCGGCGCGAGGAACTGGTCATCCGGGTGTGCTTGGGCTGCGGTGCCGTTCTCCACCTGCCGCGCGCCTACTGCCACACCTGCGGAAGCTGGGACGGTCGTTGGCGGCCGGTGGCGGGTTTCGGAACCTTGTACTCGTGGACGGTCGTCGAGCACCAGGTCCACCCGTTGTACCCGGTGCCCTATACGGTGGTCCTCGTCGAGCTCGAGGACGTCCCGTCCGTCCGGTTCGTCGGCCACCTTTGCGGTGCTCCCGACCTTGTTCCGGGCCAGCGCATGCGGGTCTGGTTCGACGACACCACGGGCGCGGTCGTGCCGCAGTGGCGACCGGTCGGTGACATCACCCAGCCGAGCACGAGGGCTGGTCACCGTGAGTGAAAACCATCCGCGACAACCGCTTCTTGCGTTCCCTGACCTCGGCGCCCGATGTCGAAGGCGGCGATTACCAGGTGCCCGTCGGGGCCCAGCACGCGGTGCGTCTCGGCGAACACTGGGGGCGGATCGTCGAAGGCTGTGATCGTGATCATGATGGTGGCGTCGTCGACGGGTCACGGGTGGGATTGCTCGGCGCTGGCAACCACCGTGGTAAGGCCCTTGCGGCGGGCAAGCTCGATCTGGGCTCGGAGATGTGGACGCCGTTGGGCTGGCAGTCCAGGCCGGTCAACACACCCGGGCCGCTGCCTCCGGATCGCCGGCGTCGGGGGCGCCCGCTCCGACCGGTGGGAGGTCCGGTCGAGCTGCCGCCGTGGGTCGCGAGTCCAGGCCGAACGAGGCGACGGCCGCCGCCACGAGCGCTCCGGCCGACACGTACCAGGCGTGCTGGAAGACTGCGTGGCTCGCCGCGCCGGAGGCGCGGCCCAGGATCGCCACCAGGATGCTGATCCCGATGACCGAGCCGAGCTGGGTCGCCATCGTGACGATCGCGCTGCCGGTCGCGGAGTCCTCCGGCGGCAAGCCGACCGTGGCCCGGGTGATCGCGGTTGGCACCGCCAGGCCGTAACCCAGGCCGAGGACCACCCAGGTCGGCAGGAACGCGGCCACGAAATGCGGCTCGTCGGTGACCAGGCGGGTCAGCATGATCGTACCGACGGCGGCCAGCAGCGCGCCCGCGACCGCGATCCGTCCCGCCCGCAGCCGGGTACGCGCCTGGAGGGCCTCCGCGACCGCCGAGCCGACCGCGAACATCACCGGGCCGGCCGTGGAGGCCAGCCCGGTGCGGATCACCGAGTAGTGCCAGTGGCCCTGGAGCCACAGGATCGTCGAGAGCAGCTCAATCCCGAAGGCCATGAAGGCGACGGTGGCCACCAGGTTGGCAGTGGTGAACACCCGGTCCCGGAACAGGGAGAGGGTGACGACCGGCGCCGGGTGGCGGGCGGAGCTGACCAGGAACAACACCAGCGCGACAGCCGCGAGGACGAACGCGACGATCACCCCGGCGCTCGACCAGCCCCAGTCCGGCGCCTTGACCAGTCCCAGGGCCAGCGCGCCGATCGCGACGATGAGCAGCCCGCCGCCGCGCAGGTCGGGCAGGTGGTCGCCGGCGTCCCGGCTGCTGGGCAGGTAGCGGGCGCCCAGTGCGATCGCGGCCGCCGCGACCGGGATGTTCACCAGGAACAGCCACCGCCAGGACGCCTCCACGAGCAGGCCGCCCAGGACCGGGCCGGAGGCGGCCGACAGCGCGCCGGTGGTGAACCAGATCTTCACGTAGGTGCCGACCTTCGCCGCCGGCGCGGTCAGCAGCACCAGGCCGAGGCTGGCCGGGGTGAGCAGGGCCGCGCCGGCGGCCTGCAGGACCCGGAACCCGACCAGCACCCAGATGTCGCCGGACAGGCCGGCGCCGATGCTGGCGACGGCGAACACGGTCAGGCCGAGCAGGAAGCCACCCTTGCGGCCGAACCGGTCCACCAGACGGCCGGCCGGTACCAGCAACGCGGCGTAGACGATCGCGTAGCCGTTGAGCACCCAGCTCAGGTCGGCTAGGGAACCGGCGTGGGTGCCGCGCCCGATGGCGGGCAGGCCGACGTTGGTGACCCACACGTCGAGCTGGGCCAGGAAACTCGCGATCGACAGGATCGCCAGCAGCAGGGCCGGGGAGACAGGCCGGGCGCCGGCGCCCGCGCGGCGCTGGCTCGGGATGGGAGGGGCGCCGGCGCCGGCACGGCGCTGGCTCGGGATGGGCTGGACGGCGCCAGGGCCGGCACCGGCCCGGTCGGGCTGGGCGTCCTGCTGAGTCATGAGGTGGCTCGCATCTCGCGGTCGGGGGCCCGGCGTGTGCGCGCGGCGCCCGGTCGGCATGGGAGGCCCAACGATCTGGACTGTTCAGTAAAGAACCCCGAGGGTTCTGGACTATTCCGCCAACAACCAGGTCCGTGGATACGATCGCCCGATGGGGCGCCCACCTGGCTTCGACCGGCGGGAGGTGCTGGCGGCCGTCGAGCGGGAGTTCCGCAAGAACGGCTACGACGGGACGAGTCTCGATGACATCTCGGCCGCGACGGGGCTCGGCCGCGGCAGCCTCTACGCCGCCTTCGGCGACAAGCACGCGCTGTTCCTGGCCGCGTTGGGGGACTACTGCGACCAGGACGAGGCGTCCGGCGCGGCCGCGTTGGCCGGCCCGGACGAGACCGCGATGGAGCGCCTGCGGGCCTACCTCATCGACGCGGTCGACCGGCAGCTGAACGACCCCGAGCAGCTGGCCTGCATGGCCGGTCGTTTCACCGTCGAGCTGGCCGGGCGCGACCAGGACGCCACGGCCCGGCTACGCCAGGCCTTCGACACGCAGCGGGCGGCCCTGGCCGGCTGCCTGCGGGCCGCGCAGCGCAACGGCGACCTCGATCCAGCGGCCGAGCCGGTCACGCTGGCGACGTTGCTGGCCGTCGACTTCCGGGGCATCGGCTCCCTGATCGGGATCGGGCTGGGCCGGGCTGAACTCGTCGCCGTCGTCGACGCGGCCCTCGCCGGCCTGCCCGTGCCGCCCCCGTCAGCCGCCGCGTCCTGACCGGCGCCGGCGACCGCAGCCACTGCTCGCGCTTCAACTCTGGCTGCTGTCTCCTGAGTCGGTCAGGAAACGGTCGGCCGGCGCCGGAGCGTTCGGCATACGCAGAATCGACGCGCGTCGTCGTTCAGTCTTGGTCGTCGAGGAGCTGTGCGGCGGCTTTGGGGTCCATGAGGTTGGACCAGGCCTGTTCGGCGGGTAGGAGGTGACGTTCGGGGAGGGCGTACTCGGCGAACCAGCCGTCGGCGGCGCAGCCAGGGACCCGCGTGAGGATCACGGCTGTCAGCCCGGTGGGGACGGAACCGGTGATCCGGACGGCGACGTAGGTTTCGTGGCCGTGCTCGGCGCGGACGAGGAGGCCGAGAGCCGACTGCACTGGGTCCGCGACGTCACCTTCGGCGAGGACCTCAGCCAGGTACGGACCGGCAATGCACCCCAGGTCATGGCCAGCTCCGCAACCTGGCGATCGCGATCCTGTGCCTGACCGGCGTCACGAATATCGCCGCGGGAATCCGTCACCACGCCCGCCGCCCCGAACGCCCACTAGAGACGATCATGAACCTTGCTTGCTAACCGAGAACTTTGTCGGAGCCCTGGATCTGGCCGCCCGCCGCAGGGAGGTCATCGGTCGTCCAGGCCCGACTCGGCCACAAGTCCGCCGTCGAGACCTTGGATACGTACGGTCACCTGTGGCCGGACAGCGAGGACGACACCCGGAAGGCTGTCGACGCGGTCCTGGGAACCCTCCCCGGCGTTGCGACAGTCCAGGGGCGGTCCAGCGCTGCGGGCTAGCCGCGAGAGTCCCTGTGCCGCAGGCTACGTCTCGGGATACAGCGAGTAGGACGGGAAGTTGCCGTAGAGGCGGTCGTCGGGGCCCGCGCCGACGGTGACGGCGCGGACGAGATGTTCGCCGCCGACGAAGGCGCCCTTCCAGGACGCGCCGCGGCCGCCGAAGGGCTCGGCCCGGTCCCCGCGCGAGCGCGGCCGGTTGATGCCGATCTTGAAGGCGGCAAGCTCGGCGGACATCCGGTGGGCCTTGTCCTCGTCGTCGCAGGCGAACGAGGCCACGAGCGCGCCGTTCGACGCGTTCATCGCGGCCAACAGCTCGGCCTCCGAGTCGACCAGCACGATCGTGTCGACCGGGCCGAAGGGCTCGGAGTGGTGCAGCGCGCACGAGGTCGGCGGGGACAGGATCGCCGTTGGTGCCGCATAGGCGGAGATGTCCTGGCCGGGCAGGAACCGGCCGTCGGCGAGGCTGCCGCGGTAGAGCGGGACGCCGCCCTTGGTGATCGCCTCGTCGACCCGGCCAGCGAGTTCCGCGGCCTTGACCGCGTTGATCAGCGGTCCGAAGTCGAAGTCTGGCAGTGCCTCGTCGTCGTCCCCCACCGCGAGCGGGTGACCGAACTGGACCGACTCGATCACTGGGAGGTACACCTTGAGGAACTCGTCGAACAGCTGTCGCTGGACGACGTAACGCGGGTAGGCGGTGCATCGTTGCTTGGCGTACTCGAAGCCCTTGCGCAGGTGGCCCGCCAGCAGGTCCCACTGGGAGAACTCCCAGATACCCCAGGCGTTGAGGCCTTCCTGCTCCAGGAAATGCCGTTTGCCGGTGTCGCAGAGGGCGGCGGCGACCTGTCCGCCCGCCGAGCGGCCCCCGACGAACGCGAGCGCGCCGATCTCCGGAGCTCGCACCAGGGCGCTCGACAACCGCGACCCGGGGCCGGAGACGAGCGACAGCGGCAGGCCCTCGCGGCGGGCGAGCGCGCAGGCCAGCGTGAGGCAGGCAGCGCCGCCGTCGGTCGGGGTCTTGGCGATCGCCGCGTTGCCGGCGAGGACCTGGACCAGCATGGCGTGCATGAGCACGCTCATCGGGTAGTTCCAACTGGCGATGTTGCTGACCGGCCCGGGCAGTGGCGCGCGGCCGGTGAGCATTCCGGCGATCTCGTCGACGTACCAGCGGACACCGTCGATGGCTCGGTCGACGTCGGTCCTGGCGAGCCGCCAGGGCTTGCCGATCTCCCAGACGAGCAGCAGCGCGAGCGTGTCGCGGTGCGCGTCCAGCGCGTCGACGGCGGCCGTGACCCTGGCGCGGCGCTCGGCCAGTGAGACGTCCCGCCAGTGCTGGTGCTCCTGAAGCGACGCGCCGATCGCCGCGCGGGCCTCGTCGAGCTCGATCATCGGCGGTCCGGTGATGGGGGAGCCGTCGACGGGCGAGACACTGTGCGCCAGTGGCACGCCCGTCGCGCGCCAGCGGCCGCCCCACAGGTTGAGGAGGCGGCCGTCGCCGAAGGCCTCGGGTGCCGCGTCGCCTGCGCGCGTGAGCGCATCCGCCCAGGCGGTGCCGGGTGCCAGGCGCGGGACGGTCCTGCGGCCGGCGCCGGGCCGGGCGTCCGGCCCGGCGCTGGTGGCTGGGCTGCTGGTGCGGCTCGTCCGGGCGGCGGTAACCATGCCCGCAGGGTGCGCCACCGCTCGCGGGGTGCCAACAAGGCCGACAGGCCTATCACCCTCGACGGGCGAGTGAGGCGGGTGGGCTGGCGGTAGAAATCGGTTGTCGCTATCTCAGAACTCGTTAAAAGCGTCGACGGTAACCGGTGGGCGGTGCTGGATCAGCGTTCACGCGCGGCGAAGCTCTCGGCGCCCGGACAGGCTGGGAGCTGTCAAGAACGGACCCGGTTCGCCCGCGGGCCGGTAGTGGTCCATGATCCATGCGAGCTCCCGCTGGCGCTGGGCGGGCAATCCTGCGAGCGTCCCATCTGTTCGCTGTTGCGCCAAAAATGAGCCTTGGTGGGGGTACTATTCGGGCATGTCGGGATCGTTGGGCTGCCTCTCGGGCTGGCCGGCGGTCTGTGGACGCGGCGCGGCGCGAGCGTCGATGCAACCGCTAGTACGTGTCTCATCACGTAGAGTGGGCGGGTACCCGAACCACTATTTGCCGGTAGTCCCATTAGTTGCTTTCGAACGATCCGTTCACAGATTTCCGGGTGTGTGATGACGGCCAGTGTCGTACCGCCGTCGGCCCTGACTGAGGCCGACTCGATCCGGGGCACCACTCCGATCCGGGTCCTCGTGGTAGACGACCATGAGCTGTTCCTGCAGGGCCTGCAGACCGTTCTCGAGATAGAGGACGACATCAAAGTGGTCGGCCGCGCCGGCGACGGCCAGGAAGCGGTTTCGCTGGCCGCTGGCACGACGCCGGACATCGTGCTGATGGATGTCCGGATGCCGCTGCGGGACGGGATCGCGGCGACGGGCGCGGTCAAGCGCGCCGTGCCCGGCGTGAAGATCGTGATGCTGACGGTCTCCGACGAGGAGAACGATCTCTTCGAAGCGATCAAAGCTGGTGCCGTCGGCTACCTGCTCAAGTCGATCCCGCCGCACGAGGTCGCCGACGCGGTGCGCGCGGTGCACAACGGCCAGAGCCTGATCAGCCCGTCGATGGCCTCCAAACTCATGGCCGAGTTCGCAAGCATCGCCCGCGGCACCGACGACCGGCCGCGCCTGCACACGCCGCACCTGACCGCGCGCGAGCTCGAGGTGCTGAAACTGGTCGCCGAGGGCAGGGCGAACCGGGAGATCGCTCGCAAACTTTTCATCAGCGAGAACACCGTGAAGAACCACGTGCGCAACATCCTGGACAAACTCCAGCTGCACTCCCGCATGGAAGCCGTCATGTACGCCGTCCGCCAGGGCCTCTTCGACATCGAATAGGCGGGCGAGGCGCTGGACGCGCTCGCCCGCGTCGGGCGCCTAGGGCGCCCTCCCGGCGCTGATCGGGGGTGAAGGGACTAGGACGGTGGTCGGGCTGGCCTTGGAGTAACAGGGTGGTTGCTTTGGCGCTGCGCCAATGCGCTGTCGCCTCTTGTGGCTGGGGTGCGTGGGTCGGGTCGCTGGGCGGGGGTCGGGCCGGCCCGGAGTGACAAGGTGGTTGCTTTGGCGCTGCGCCAAAGCGCTGTCACCTCTTGTGGCTGGGTTGCGGGACCGCGCCGCTATACGTGTCTCGCTCGGCGGTCGTTTTGGCAGATAGGTGCGGGGGCCTCGCCCCCGGCGTGGCGTGGGGTGTTGTTTGGGCGCTGGGCGTGTCACGATGCGGTGAAGCGATCGGGAGGGGCCTGTCTGATACGGGACCCTGCCGTTTCTGGGGGTGGGCAGTGGACGTGACCCGGGCACGGCGGGCGGTGGTTTCCACCAGAGCGGCAGTGGCGACGGCGACCATGACGGTGTCGGCCGTGACCGCGGCCGTTGTCGTCGGGTCGGCCGCGGCGGCCGTGGCGACCGCCAGGATCGCGGCCGCCGTCGCCTCGGGCGCCGTGTCGGCGGCCTCGGCAGGCGCGGTGTCCACCTCATCAGCAGCCGCAGCCGCAGCCGCAGCCGCGGGCGTCGCCTCCGTCACGGCCGCGAACGCCGCGAACGCCGCGACGGCCACGATGGCGGCGGCGACCACGGCGATCGCGTCCGCCGCGATTGTGATCCGTACCCGAGGCCACCAGGTAGCCCGACCGGCAGGCATCCTGGACAGCCGTGAATGTCTCGCGACTAGCCAGGACCACACACGTCCAGACGGCGCAGCCGAGAAGGGCCGCCGTCGCGGGCGTCGGTGAACCCGGCCCAGCCGGCAACGGCGACGCCACGTCACCTTCGTCCGCGTCACCTTCGTCCGCGTCCGCCGTATCCGCGTCAGCCGTGTCCGGGTCAGCCGTGTCCACGTCGTCCGCGCTCAGGCTCTCCCCGCGAGGCGAGACGTCCGCGCGACCGTCCGCGATCCTCGGCCACGGCGGGCGATGGCACTGATGGCCGTCGTCGTGCTGGCCGACGGCAACGCCGGCCGCCCGGGCGAGGCCATGGCCCGGGCCGGGGCCTCGGTCGAGGCAAGGGCCGGCGAGGTGCGCGGGCCGGTGGGTGTGCTGGTCGATGACCCGCGGTGCGGTCGGCTGTTGCTCGACTGCGGGCTCGGCGTGACCACCAGGGCGGCGTTCGCCGGTGTCTCGCTGGCCGGGGCGCGGGTGCTGCCCACCGGTCGCGGGCCGGACCGGATCGACCCGGCCGTTCCCAACGAGGCGGTGGTCGACCTGCCCGGGGCGGTACCGCCAGGGGTACGGGTACTCCCGGCGGGCGACGGGGAGATCGCCCTCCTGGTGGAGACCAGTCGTGGCATTCTGCTGCACTGCCCGGCCGCCGGGCCACTGCCCGCCGCCACGGTCGCCGCCCTGCCGACCAGGGTGACTCCCACTGTCCTGCTGTCGCGCGCGGTGCGCGACCAGCTGGCCGGCGTCACCGTGCTCGCCCCGTTCGCCCGGGGGAGGCGAGTGCTCGTCACCGGCGGCGCCCGGTCGGGCAAGTCGGAGCTGGCCGAGCGGATGTTCGCCGGCCGTGAGCAGGTCGTCTACCTGGCGACCGGCGGGGCGCCGTCGCCGGACGACGCCGAATGGGCGGCGCGGGTCGCCAGGCACCGTGATCGGCGGCCGGTGAGCTGGCGCACGGTCGAGACCATGGACGCCGCCGCGGTCCTGGCGTCCGCCGGCCAGCCCGGGTCGCCGGTCCTGTTCGACTGCGTCGGCACCTGGCTCACGGCCGCCATGGACACCGCCGGGATCTGGATCCTTGACGGGAGCGCGGAGGCCGACGCCGGCTCCGGGGCCAGCGGCGCCACCGCGGCCACCGGGGCGGCTCAGGCCCGCCGCGTCGCGGACGGCGCGCTCGCCGAAGCGATGGACGCGCTGGTGGCGGCCTGGACGCAGACCGAGGCACACGTCGTCGCGGTGACGAACGAGGTCGGGTCGGGAATCGTGCCCGCGACCGCGGCGGGCCGTCGGTTTCGCGACGAACTCGGCAGGCTGAATGCCCGGCTGGCCGTGGCCGCCGACGAGGTCTGGCTGTGCACGGTGGGCATTGGGCAGCGCATCCGCTGACTTTGTTCCCTTTCCGAGGGTGTCGGTCTTGGGTGCGGCGCCTCGGATGAGGCAGGATGATCGGGTAGTACCTGGCGCGAGCGTGCAAAGACACGCAGGACCCCTTTGAATATTGAAGACCGTCAAAACTGGCGGCGAAGGAGGATCCGGCCATGACGACACCGGGCGGCGGTGGCGGCGGCGAAGGCCGCTACGGCGACGACGGTTCCGACGAGCGGGACTACCGGGACTACGACGCTCGCCGCTATGACGATCTCGGCTTCGACCTCGACTACGACCCCGGCTATGGCGAGAGTGCCGGCCGGCACACAGGTGCTCCCGAGACGGGGCCCGGCGCCGGAGAACCCGCAGGCCCCCCGCTGCCTCGGGTCGAGCGGCCGTCGCGCCCGGGCGGTCAGTTCGGACGACTTGGCCGGCCCAGACGGGGCGAACCGTCCGCCGGACCGTCCTACGATCCCGCGGGTCCGTCCTACGATCCCGCGGGTCCGTCCTACGATCCCGCGGGTCCGTCCTACGATCCCGCGGGTCCGTCCTACGATCCCGCAGGCCCGGCCTACCAGCCCGCGGGACCGTCCTACGAGGCCGCAGGGCCCTCCTACGGCGAGCAGGCCTCGGCCGGCGGTGTGCAGGACGTCGGCGTGGCCGACCTGATGGCGAACGGCGAGGAGTCCTACGGGCGCCGACCGCGGGGCGCGACACGCCGCCCCGCGCCGGCTGAGCAGCCGGCGACGCCCGGTGCGGCCGGTGCGCCGGGCGCGGCGGGCGCGGCGTTCGGCCGCAAGGTGGGACACGGTGTGACGAAGGGCGTCGGTCAGGGCGTCGGCTGGGTACGCGACCGGGCCGCCGGCGGGATGACCGCGCTGCGCGCACGACGGGCGGAGACGCCAGCGGACAGCCGCCGCCGAACGCCCGCGCTCGACCCGATGGCGCTGCGGGCACTGCCGATGGCCGTGGGGATGTTCACCGTCTTGCCGCTGCCGGCCGCCAGGGCGGCGGACGACGCGACCGAGCCGGGCCTCGGCGCCTGGGCGTTGCGGTGGCTGCCGGTGCTCGGTGCGCTGCTGGCCTTCCTCAGCTGGGCGCTGTCGCTGGTCTTCTGGCGCGGTCACGGCGGCGGGGCGGCCTTCCTCGGCGCGGTGGTGTGGGTCGCGGTTCTGGCGCTGCTCAGCCGCGGGCTGCATCTGGACGGCCTGGCCGACGTGGCCGACGGGCTGGGCAGCCGCAGGCCGGCCCAGGAAGCTTTGGCGATCATGCGCCAGTCCGACATCGGTCCGTTCGGGGTGGCGGCGGCTGTCGGCGTCGTGCTGTTGCAGATCGGCGCCGTATCGACCCTGCTGGTCGGCGCGAGTCGGGTACAGGGCTTGGTGCTGCTCGTCGTCGCCGCCGTCGCCGGGCGGCTCGCGGCGCTGGACGCCGCCCGCCCCACCGTCGCGCCGGCTCGTCCGGGCGGGTTCGGTGCCGTCGTCGCGGGGACGGCCTCGGTCGCCGTCCGGGCGACCGCCGTGGCCGTGACGCTCCTGCTCGGCTGGCTGCTGCTCGCGCTCACCGCGACGAGCCTGGCCGCGGCGCTGTGGCTGCCGTTCGCCGTGCTCGTCGGGCTCGCGGCCGGACGGCTGGTCACCTGGCATGTCGTGCGCCGTCTCGACGGCATCACCGGCGACGTGTTCGGCGCCGTCATCGAGATCACGACCACGGTCACCCTCCTGGCCCTGGCGGCGGTGGTCGTGTGGGACGGCCTGCTCTGACGAGGGCGCGGATGTGACGAGTGACGGTGTGACGAAGGTAGGTGTCTGCCACGTTTGGGGTTCGGGAGGTGGTGACCTTCTGTAAGGTCCGGCGCGGACCGGGAGGAGGCCACCCATGAGTTCCGAACCGTCGGACACGTCCATTCTCGACCGCCTCGGCGCGCGCGTCCGGGCGGTGGACCCAGCCGTCGCGCTGGTCGCCCGCGAGCATCAGGACCGCCTGACCAAGCCGCGCGGATCGCTCGGTCAGCTGGAGGACGTGTCCGTCCGGCTGGCCGCGCTTGCCGGCCGGGTGCCAGCGCCGGTGCCGGCGTCACCCGCGGTCGCGGTGTTCGTCGGCGACCACGGCGTGCACGCCCAGGGCGTCTCGCCCTGGCCGCAGGAGGTCACCGGCCAGATGGTGGCGAACTTCCTCGCCGGCGGGGCGGTCGTCAACGCGCTGGCCCGCCAGGCTGGCGCGGCCGTGGCCGTGGTGGACGTGGGCATGTCGACCGGGTCGTCCGCCGTCCTCGGCGCGGCACCGGGACTGGACCGCCGCCGCGTACGGGCCGGCACCGGCGACATCGCCGTCGAGCCCGCGATGACCAGGGACGAGGCGCTGGCCGCCATCGCCGCCGGGGCCGCCGTGGCCGACGGGCTGCTGCGCGCCGGCCACGACCTGCTGGTCACCGGCGACATGGGCATCGCGAACACCACGCCGTCGGCCGCGCTGGTCGCCGCGTTGCTCGGCGCCGACCCGGCTGAGGTGACCGGCCGCGGGACCGGCGTCGACGACGCCACTCTCGTCCACAAGATCGATGTCGTGCGCCGCGCGGTCGACCGCGCGGCGGCTGACGGCGTCGGGGCGGGCGACCCGCTCGGGGTGCTCGCCGCCGTCGGTGGGCTGGAACACGCGGCGACAGTCGGCTTCGTGCTCGCCGCCGCCGGGGCGCGCGTGCCGGTCGTCCTCGACGGGGTGATCGCCTGCTCGTCGGCGCTGGTCGCGGGTGCGCTGATTCCCGAGGCGCGCGCGGCGATGTTCGCCGGGCACCGCTCGGTCGAGCCCGGCGCTTCGGCGGCGCTCGCCGCACTCGGCCTGGTCCCGCTGCTCGACCTCGGCATGCGCCTCGGGGAGGGCTCCGGCGGGGTGCTCGCCGTCAGCGTGATCCAGGCCGCCGCGCGGGTCCTGGCTGAGGTCGCCACCTTTGACAGCGCCGGCGTCACCGACAAGCACGCCGGTGACGGGAGCGGCGCCGAGGGGAGCGGCGCTGACGGGAGCGGCGCGGGCCGGAGCGCGGCCGGTGGGAGCGGTGCCGACGGCTGACGGGCGGTCCGGGTGGACTGCCGGTGATGTGGGGCTGTCCGGTGTCCGGCCGATCGGCGACGGGTAGAAGACGGCGGTGTCCTCGCCGTTACACGTCCGCGGCCCGACAACACGGTCTGGCGAGGTCCACGGGTCGGCAGCATGGTCGCTGCGCGCAACGCCGCGTGCAGTGACCGAGAGGATGAGAGCCATGCGTGAGCCGTTCCGGACGAGCTTCCTGTCCACGTCCGTCGCGGCGGGACCGGAAGAGGTGTGGTGGGTGCTCGCCGGCGGCGCCGAGCCGGGCATCGAGGCGCCGGGCGCGATGCTGGCGGGCCGCCAGCTGATCTCCGACTGGCGGACCGGCTCCCCGGTCCGACTGGTCGCCGCCGGCGCCGCGGTCTACGGCACAGTGCTGCGGGCCACCGCTCCCTACCGGCTGACCTACACGCTGGGTGCGCCGCGGCCGGACGGCGCGGACGCCACGCTCATCGTCACCTGGGAGATCCTGCCGGCCTCGGGTAGCGGCTGCGTTCTCATGCTCGCCATCGACGACCTGTGCCCGGACGGCGGCGACGACCTGCGCGACGCGTGGGCCGAGGTGCTCGCCGAGGTCCGCAGCCGCCTCGACGTCCTGTCCGCGCCGATCGGCGACGGCCCCAACTCCTGATGCCGTAACGGGCGGCGGGGCGCAAGCGGCCCGCCGCCGTTCGCGACTCCCGCGCACTGGGCGACAGCCGCGGCCCGGGCCGCCCGGGCCGTGACCAGCCGGCGGGCCGCCCGTCGGTACGACCACCTACCCAGGCTGGCCGAGGCCGCACCGACCGGGCCTTACCGGCTCGACCGGGCCTTACCGACTCGACCGGGCTATACCCGACTCGCGGCCGGCCGTACCCGACTCGACCGCGCCAGCCGACTAGGCCGGGCTGGCTGTCGCCGCTGTGCGGGGCTGGTAGACCTTGGCCAGGAACATCTGCTCCCAGACGTACGGGGTCACCGGCTCGTAGCGTGGACCCTCCTCGCCGACCAGGGCGGCCAGCGGCGCGACCACCGTGTCGACGTTCGGCAGGTGGAAGGTCGCCAGGGACGCGCGAGTCGCGGCGGGATCCTGAGCCGCGACCACCCGGTGCCGCGTGGACGGCCAGCGATCATTGGTCCATCTACTCATCAGGTCACCAATGTTGATCACCAGGGCGTCCTCCCGGACCGGGACGGTGATCCAGGCGCCGTCGAGGTCCTGGACCTGCAGGCCGGCATAGTCGCCGCGCTGGTGGAGCACCGTCAGCATGCCCGAGTCGCTGTGCTCCTGGAAGGTGATCGCCGGTTCGGCGCCTGGGCCTGGGCCTCGGCCTGTGGCGGCGCCCAGGCTGATGTCGGCATGGGCATCGGCGTTGCTGGTTGGCCGCGCCGGGTAGCTGTTGATGGCGAAGTCGGACACCGGATGGGTGAGCACCGGCGTGAAATGGCCCGGGGCGAGACCGAGCGCGCGGGCGAACAGCTCCATCAGCGTGTCGCCGACGCGTCGCATCTCGGCGAAACAGGCAAGCACGGCCGCCTGCAGCCCGGGAATCTGCCGCGGCCAGACGTTGCGCGCGAAATAGGTCCGGTACTGGGCCGGGACGCCGTCCGCGGCCGCCGCGACCGGGTCGTCGTAGTTGCATACCTGGAAGCGGTGGCATCGCGGCGTACCGTCCGCCGAAACCATCGTTGACAGGCCTCGGAACGGGTGGCGGTCAGGAGACGCCAACGCGTCGCGCTCAGCCTCGGACAGCGTGAGCAGCGTCTCCATCGCGTGGTAGGCGCCGTCCAGGGTCGCCGACGTGATCCCATGCCCGACGACCTGCAGGAAGCTCAACCGAGCGCAGGCCTCGGATATCTCGTCGACAACGGGTCCGGGGTCACCACCGGCAACGAAAGGCGCGATGTCGACGACCGAAATCCCCGGAGTTGGCCGTGCGCTGGCCGACGGGGCCGAGGCAGTGGGTGAGGAAGCGGTGGGCGAGGAGGCAGTGGGCGGGAAGGAAGCGGTAGGCGGGAAGGAATCGGCGGGGGAGGTGGTCACCGCCGCAGCATCGCCGCCGCACGTGATGTCTCCGTTGCTCCGCCGTTGCGGATCCGCGACGTGGCCGGCGGCGTTCGCGCCAGCCAGCCAGCCAGCCAGCCAGCCGCGCCTGGCGCGTGGCTGGGCCGCCCGCCCGCGGAGCTGGTTGATCTTCAGTAGAGCCGCGCCGGCTACGTCAGGTCGGGGTTCTGCGTGCGTGGTGCGACTGCGGTAGCGATCATCGGAGGTTGATTGCCAGTCGAGTCGTGGTCGGCTCGGCTGGCTCGCCACTAGCATGACCATGTGCTGGACGCGGCGGCTGACGGCGGCGACAGCTGGGGAGCGTCGGAGCTCGGCGGGCGGTTCGGGCCGTACTTCGCACTGGACGTCCTGGCAGCCGGAGGCGTTGCAGTCGGAGGTGCGGCGGCGGGAGGTGCTGCGGGCAGCCCGCCGGCGGGCTGGTCGGCGGTGGCCGACCTGGCTGACCCTTCCACGGGCGCATTCGCGCGCCGAGCCGACGCGGTGCGCTCGGCCTTGGCGGCCGGCCAGGGCCGCTCGGCCAGCGCTGTCGACGAGCGGGTGGCGGTCTCCGTCGCCCAGCTCGGACTGTGCGCGCGGCTGGTCGCCCCCGCACTGGGGCTTGCCGTCGCCACCGGCCGGCCGCCGGTGTTGGTCCTCGAGCTCCTCTACTGGCAGGACCAGCTCGGCGGGCCTTTCCCGCTCGCACTCGGCGGGCTGCCGGCGGCAGTGCCGTCAGCGGTTGTGCCGCCAGCCGCGGTGCCGCCAGGAACGGTGCCGCCAGGAACGGTGGCGCTGGCCGCGGACGGCGCCGGCCCGGACGGCGCCGGCCTGGCCGCCGTAGCGGAGGCGGATCTCCTCGCGTCAGGGCTGGTAGCCGGAGTGTTGCTTCCCGTCGTGCTGCCGCTTGTCGCCGCGATCGAGCGGGATCACTCGGTGTCGACGAAGATCCTTTGGGGCAATGTCGCGTCCGGCCTCGCCGGGGCGGCGAAGATGATCGGTCTGGCCGAGCCTGGTCTGAGTGGCCGGGCCTGGGGTGTCGTCGACGCCCTGTGCGCGGGCGACGGGCCACTGCGGGGCGCCGGCGCGCGGGTCACCGCCGGCCGGTTTCGTCGCCGCAGCTGCTGCCTGCTGTATCGGCTGGCCCTGGGCGAGGTCGGCGCCCGTGGCGTGCCCGCCCGAAACGCGCTCTGCGAGGACTGCGTTCTCACTCCGGGCTAACGCCGCGACTGCGAGGTCAGCTCATTTTCATGATCACTGGCTGTGTCGCCGCCTGGTCGCGGACCGCCCCGTTGACGCGATCGCCAGGGGGCAGAGATTGCGATCATGCGGCATGGTGGGATGGGTTCAGTCTGGCCAGCGCCAACGCCAGCTCGATCCTGAAGCCTCAGGACGCCGTACGCCGTACGCCGTAGATCGGGTGTCGGACGCCGGGTGTCGGACGTTGGACGGGCAGAGGAAGATCCTCTGTGTGTCCGCAGGCTTGCTGGGCGCACACAGGCTCCGCCACCTTGGTGGGGCTGGAAATGCCGGCGGCTACAGTGACATTCCTGGTGGATTCGGCTTGGAAGCGCCGGTGCGGGGCCGGCGGAGAGGTGCGGGTGGCGTGGACGCGATCAGGCGTGGATATCTGGGCCTGATGCTCTTCATCGCCGCGCTGGTGCTGATGCCGCTGCTGGTTTTCGACTACCACCGGCAGACCGAGGCGAAGGCCGACGACAACGAGCCGGCGCCGGCTGCCTCCGCAAGTGTCGTCGCCAGCCCCGTGGACGCGGGGGCGCCGGAGCGGGTTCTCGCCACCCCCAGCGAACTCCCGAAGATCGTTAGATTCCAAGGTGTCGAGGATGGCAAGTCCATCAGCGGCGACGTCCAGATCACTCTGGTGACCATCGGCGATGTCGGGGCGATCAACTACACGCTGAGCAAGTACAACGGCAACTGGTCGGCGCGGACCGCGCCGTATCTGTTCGCGCCGCACTCGATGGGCTGGCGGACGACGGTGGTTCCCAACGGGGAGTACACACTGACGGCCACGCCGATCGACGTCCGGATCAGATCTCTCGCCGTCACCTTCCGCGTGCAGAACTGACCGCGAGCGCCCGTGCGCTGGCTGGCCTACGCCGGGGCCGGGCGTGACGCTGCGACCGGGAAACCCTAGTCTCAGTGAGATGGACCGCCTGGTTTGGATCGACTGCGAGATGACTGGCCTGGACCCGGCCACGGAGGTGTTGCTCGAGGTTGCCTGCCTGGTAACCGACGGTGAGCTGAACATCGTGGGCGATGGGATGGACCTGGTGATCGCGGCTCCGGAGGCGGCTCTTGAGGCCATGGTGCCGGTAGTCAAGGACATGCACGAATCCTCGGGCCTGACGGCTGCCGTGCGGGCGTCCACACTGAGCCTCGCCGAGGCCGAACAGCAGATCCTCGCGTACGTGCGTGCGCTCGTTCCGGAGAACCGGCGCGCTCCGCTGTGTGGCAACTCGATCGCCACCGACCGTTCGTTCCTGGCGCGTTACATGCCTGAGCTGGATGGTTACCTGCACTACCGAATGATCGACGTCTCGTCGGTCAAGGAACTGGCCCGTCGGTGGTACCCGCGTGCCTACTACGCCGCCCCGGTCAAGCGCGGCGGCCATCGGGCGCTCGCCGACATCCGCGAGAGCATCGAGGAGCTTCGCTACTACCGCCGGACGGTCTTCGTCCCGCAGCCCGGCCCGGCGACCGACGAGGCGAAGGCTGCCGCGGTCGAGGTGCGCGCCGAGTCCGAGGCCGAGACCGCGGCTGAAGCCTCGGTCCCGGCTCCGGCGAGCGACGCCCCCGCGAATGGCCAGCCCGTCGCCCCCGCCGTCCCGGAGAGCACGCGGCCGGCCGCCGACAGCTGACCCGACACCGGGTGGCGAACGGAGCGCTCTGTCGCCGGGTCAGACCCGGTGTGGCATCAGACCCGGTGTGGCATGAGCGCGTTCGCCGGGATCACTCCGAGGCGGCCCTTCTGGAAGTCCTCGACGGCCTGCGCGAGCTCCTCGCGGGTGTTCATGACGAACGGGCCGTACTGCGCCACCGGCTCGCGGATCGGGCGGCCCCCGAGCAGCAGCACCTCCAGGTTCGGCGTGTCCGGCTCCTGCCGTTCGGCGGCCGCCAGCACCACCCGGTCGCCGGCGCCGAGCACCGCGAGCTGACCGGACCTGACCGCCGTGGCGGCGGGTCCTACGGTGCCGGCGCCGGCGAGGACGTATACAAGCGCGTTGAACTCGGGGTTCCAGGGGATGTCCGCTCGGGCGCCCGGGCTCACCGTGGCGTGGACCAGCGTGATCGGGGTGTGGGTCGACCCGGGGCCGAGGTGGTCGCCGACCTTGCCGGCGATTATCCGCAGCAGCGCGCCGCCGTCGGGGGAGGCGACCAGCGCGACCTGCTCGCCCTCGAGGTTCTGGTAGCGGGGCGGGGAGAACTTGTCCCTGGCCGGCAGGTTGACCCACAGCTGGATGCCGTGGAACAGCCCGCCGCTCTCGACGAGGTCCGCCGGCGGGGTCTCGATGTGCAGGATGCCGGCGCCGGCGGTCATCCACTGGGTGGCGCCGTCGGTGATCAGGCCGCCGCCGCCGTGTGAGTCCTGGTGCTGGAAGGTGCCGTCGATCATGTAGGTGACGGTCTCGAAGCCGCGGTGCGGATGCCACGGGGTGCCCTTGGGCTCGCCCGGGGCGTAGTTGATCTCGCCGAGCTGGTCCATGTGGATGAAGGGGTCGAGGTCGGCCGTGCCCACACCGGCGAACGCCCGTCGCACGGGGAAACCTTCACCCTCATAGCCGGACGGGGCCGTGGTGACCTTCCTGACCGGGCGTGGGATGTCAGCGAGACCGGGCTCGGCCAGCCGTGGGAGCGTGACGGTGTCGGCGGTGACGGCGGGCATGAGACCTACCTCCTTGGTTGCATGTGCAACTATCGACCAGTGTAACCGAGGTCGCCTCGGCAACCTTCCCGCTCGCTGGCCGGCCGGCCGCGGCGGCGTTCGGCGCGGTCGCCGCCGGGGTCGGGCGGCTCGAGCGGGTCGGGTGCCGGGCGTGCCATCTGTCGCGGGCCGCCTGGCGGCATGCGAACTGTCGGGTACCCGACATGATCCCCTAGTATTTGCCTAGAGCCCTGACGGACTAGGGCGCAGATGGGCAATGAGAGTGATTGGGGCGCCCGCGTCGCCCATGACACACCGGGACTTTGGTAAACACCGTGTGACGATGAACACCAGTTGCTCCACGGACCGCTACCTTCGTGGGCGTGGATCGCCGATGCTCAAGGCAAGAGCGGATCATCCAGGAGCGCATCCTGGGCATCAGCCGCCTGCGGGGGCGTCAGCGCCCCCGCGACAACCGCGGCCCGGCCCACCTGCCGACCCGGCCGCCGGGCCGCCGCCGCCGCTGACTCGTGCCGGCAGCGCCGCTGACTCGTGCTCTGGCAGTGCGGCTCACTCACTCCGGCAGCGCCGCGGACTCGTGCTTTGCCAGCGCGGCTGACTCGCGCTGGCCGCATGCTCCGCTACGCTGTGTGGCGGAGGCGATGACAGCTAGGCCGGCACAAAAACCCTGTTGTCGCATCCACCGATCCGACCGGTACGATGGCGAAGCTCGAACGGGACGCGCCTCGGCACGCCAGGTCACAACAAGAGCCCTTGCTACATCACGACCTTGTTAGGTCAGGGCAAGAGGTTCTTGCGGCAAGACACGGCACGCCAGGTTTCGCCCAGTCCGGCATGGTGGGTGTAGCTCAGTTGGCAGAGCACCGGGTTGTGGTCCCGGGTGTCGCGGGTTCAAATCCCGTCACTCACCCCAGGTCAGAGGGCATGCCGGTCCTATTGAAAGATCGGCATGGGAGCACACGGCGAATGCATGAACGTCGGCGTGCTGCTGTGGTGCCAGGGAACCGGCTATCTCGACCTGCGCTGCGTGCTGGACGTCGACCGGCTCGCCGCGCTCGATCCGTACCTCGACCTCGCGGCCGTGCACACCCATCTCGACGCCGTGCATCGGGTGTGCGCCGGCGGGAGCGTGGCAGGCGCGGCGGGAACGCTGTCGCCCGGCGAGCAGTTCCGCTGGCTCACCGCACCGCGCAGCACGGTCCTGCAGACCTCCCGGTGCATTCCGGCGTGACCGACGACCCCGCCGCGGAGCTGGAGCACCTGGTCGAGCTTCTGGTCGACCGGCAGGTTCCACCGGGTGCCGCGGCTGGTTGAGTGGCCCTGAGCTGGGCGTATTATCGAACACGAGTTCGATGAGGGTGGGAGCTCGCCGGTCCTGGCGGCCTCCCAGTCGGTTGGACGTGCCGGTTGCGCTGGCCGGTCGTGCCAGCCGGCCGCCCAGCTCCGGGGGAGGCTGGATGGACGGTAACGGAACGGTGGCGCTGGAGGGCCTGCGTCGGGCACTGGCCGAGATCGAGCCCACGTCTCTTCCGGGGGGCGCGGTCGCCGAGCTGGTCAGTCAGCTCGGGGCGGTCGTCGCGGCGGCGCAGGCCGCGCTGGTGCGGGCGGTGGGCGCGGCTGAGCTGACGGACGCGTGGGGCCGGGCCGGCCTCGGCGTCCCCGGCACCAAGCGGGCCGAGCATCCGTGGGGATCTGTCGGAGCCGTCGGGCCGGCTGGCTCCGCGGGGGTGAACGGTCAGACAGGCTCGGTCGGCTGGGTTGCCGGCCGAGCCCACCTGACCGTCGGCGCGGCGGCCGCGCTGCTGTTCGCGGCTCGGGCGCTGAGGTCCCTGCCGGTGTTGGCGGAAGCGTTCCGCCGAGGCGAGGTGAGCCTCGACCATGTGCTCGCCCTGACGGCGCCGTTGACCAGCCCACCGCGCCTGGCGGCGCTCGCCGGCCCGGCGGAGGCGGAGCTCACGGAGCTCGCGCGCCGCGCTGGGCCTGCACAGGTCCGCGCCGCCGTCACCCGCTGGCTGCGCGACGCAGACCCGGTCGGTGCCGGGCGGGACGCCGCCGCCGCGTGGGATGCCCGCTCGTTGTCGTTGGTACCGGAACCGCCCGGGTGCGCCGAGGCGCACCCGGGCGGGCGGGTGACGATCGCCGGCTCGGTCCCGATCGAGGACGCCGGGACGCTGCTGGCCGCGTTGCGGTTGGCGGCCCAGGCGGCGGCGGCCGCCGGACCGGTGGACGCCCGGGTGCCGGCCCAGCGGCGCGCCGACGCGCTGCTGACAGTCGCGCGCTGTTACCTCGCGGCCGTCGGCCACCTCACCACAGCTGGGCGTAGCGAGCCGCCGCCGCCGTGTTCTGATACAGGCAGTGCGGTCCGGTCGGCCGATGGATGTTCGAGCCGATGTTCTGCATCTCGCAGGTGTTGAAGTAGGACTCGTAGTACATGCCGTGGCCGGCCCGGGCCGCCATCCAGTCGCGCATGAACTGGATGTAATCGGCGTTGTCGCCGCCGCTGTCCTCACCGGACCCGGACGTAACCCCCCACTCGGGGACGCCGAACAGCTTCCCGCGCGTTCGCGCGAAGGTGTACAGCCAGGTGATGCCGCCCGGAGCATCCGCCTGCGCGTTGAACTGGTCCAGCGTGTACGACGGCGGGAAATGATCATATGCGTCGATCGACACGATGTCCACCCACTGGTCGCCCGGGTAGAGGTCGAGAGGGTTGTGGCTTGGCGGGTTCTGCGAGCGGTGTGAGTTGATCGTCCAGTCGAAGCGCGGGTCCGGGTTCGCGGTCGAACGGACGGCGTCCACGATGTGGCGGTAGCAGCTGATGTACGCGGCCGGATTGCTGCCCGACCACGGGTACCAGTTGCCGTTCGCCTCCCACGCCAGCCGGATGATCGAGTTCTGCCGGCCGGTCGCGTTCAGCGTCTTCCCGAACCGGCGCCAGTAGTCGTCGTAGGCCCCGGTTGCGCAGGTCTGGAGCGACGCGCCCGTCTCCGGGAACGGCGGCATGCTGATCACGAGCAGGCCGGGCCAGCCGGTGAAGTTCGTGAAGACGAACGACTGCCCCACGATCGACTGCCAACTGTCGCGCGCGACGTACACCTGCGCCACGTCGCACAGGCTGCCGCGGAAGGCACAGAACGCGTTTACGTCGGCCGGGGTGATCAGCGGGTCGCCGTTCGCGCCGGACAGCCATGGCTCGCCCGAGCGGTTGCCGAAAGCCGGCGGGATCCTCGACGCGTCGGCGGAGGCGGTGACGCCCGGGATGACAAGACCGCCGAGCAGCAGCGTGACCGTCAGGACGACTGGCCGGCGCGGGCCGCCGCTGGCGACCGGCCAGCCGGCGCGGCTGGCGGGCCGGGTCCTGCCTCCTGGGTCGTCGTGCTCGGGGCGCGCCGACCTGGCGTCGCGGCCGGGCCGCCCGGCCTGCCCGCGGGGCCTGCCCTGGTCGATCCCGGTGGCAGGCCGCGGCGGCACGAGGCGCCGTCGGCGCGGGCGGAACAGTCCCCGGAAGGGCCGGCGGAGCCGACCGACGGGCGCCGGTGGCTGCTGCCGGGGGGAAGCGGGCCTGTCAATGGCCGGCGTCGTAGCCCCAGATGGATCACCGGTCGGATCCGAGAAGGGTCTGGTTCCTGGGGGCTCCACGTTTCCCAGGGGCATTAGGTCGTCCTTTCGTCCCGGGCTTGATGGCTTTTGGTGCCACCCGGCGGCCCGAATTGGTCAGCCGGCCCTCGGACCATAGGCAGAAAGCGTCTGGAGATTGTTCCGCGTGGCAGATGTCTGGAGGTTCGGCCACGACACCCCGCGCTTCGCCGTCCCCCGGCAGAATCCCGGCATTCGATCCGTCCACCCACCGTCACGTCGCCTACGGAGGTGTCGGGCCGCATCATGTGGTCGGAAATGTGTCGAAGTAACCGTCCGTTGGTGGCCCAGAACCGTCTGGCGGTGAATCTCCTGATCAGTCTTAACGCTTTGTCTGGAACTCTCGGTATAGCTTCGGCGTCGGTCGGGGGCCACGTTTCCACGGTCAAGCGGTGCATGTACGGAAGAACAGGCGGAATTGGGAATGGATGTCAAGAGCGCGACGGATGGGCCTCCGCCGTCTTGTGATCATTTTGGTGGTCGGGAACCAGCGCGGACCGTCCGCCGGACAAGGCCGCGTACGCGCGGGTTCCGGGAGCCCGGTCGTGCGGGGGCGAATTCCAGCGATCAGTGCACCGTTGAATCCAATTGTACCAAATTGTAGGCCTCGTTGTAGGCCTCGGCAGCGGTTTTCCAGCCGAGTACTTTCCGTGGCCGGTTGTTCAACTCGGCCGCTACCGCGTCTAGGTCGGCTTCACTGAACCCGGAGAGGTCGGTAGATTTCGGAAAATACTGGCGGAGCAGTCCGTTGGTGTTCTCGTTCGTCGGGCGCTGCCACGGTGAATGGGGGTCGGCGAAGTAGACCGGAACGCTTGTCGCGAGGGTGAAGGTGGCGTGTGCGGCCATTTCCCTCCCCTGGTCCCAGGTGAGCGTCCGGACCATCTCGGCGGGAAGTGTCTTGATCTTCTCGGAGAGCTGGATGGCGACGCGGCCGGCGGTGCGGTCGTAAGGGATCCGGGCGAGCAGGGTGAACCGGGTGGCCCGGTCGACGAGGGTCGCGATCTGGCTCTTGCCGCCCTTGCCGATGATCAGGTCGCCCTCGAGGTGGCCGGGAACGGCCCGGTCGGCGGCCTCGGGCGGCCGCTCACTGATGTTGACCATGCCCGGGATCGCCTGGGAGCCAGGGGATATGGACCCGGACGGGCGCCTGCGCGCCCGCCCGGACCGAAGCGCGATCTTCAGTTCCGTGGCGAGCTCGCCGCGGGCCTGCAGGTACAAGGTCTGGTAGATCGTCTCGGGGGACACGCGCTGCTCCGGGTCGTCCGGGTGGTCGATCTTCAGACGCGCCGAGATCTGTTCGGGTGACCACTTCTTCACCAGGCCCTCGGCGACGGCGTCATGCAACCTGGCGAACACGGTCAGCTTATGCGCCTTCGGTCGCCGAGCCTGGGCGTCCGCGCGTTCCTGAGCCTCCACCGCCCGATATCTGTCACGACCGCCACAACGCTGGATCTCTCGGAAGACCACAGACCGGTCACGTCCCAGCCGCGCCGCTATTGCGGGCCTCGACAACCCCTCCGCGATCCCACGGGAAATGCCCTCACGATCCACCACCGTCAACACCGCGCCGCGCACCAGGCCTCCAAGTCAGCGAACACGTTGTATCAGATCCGCCCTGTGACCTGATTCATACGTGGTGCACTGACCGCTTGAGGTCGCCGGGTGTCGCGCGGGCGCGCCACCGGTCGGGCTCAGCCGCCTCGCGGGGCTGGCGCCGCCGGTGGAGCCGGACGCTCCCGCGGATATCACGGCTGGTCTGTCTCGGTGCCGTCGTCGCCGTGGTCGTGGCCTTGGCTGGCCCGGCGGTTCCGCCGGCGCGGCCACGACGACGATCGAGGACACCAGCGTCGGCACCGGTCTGGGCCAGGTGTCCTACTCGGGCACCTGGACACAGTGCGGGGACTGCGTACCCACGACCCCGAACCGGAGCTTCCGGTACTCGAACAACTACGGCGCGATCGCGACCATCCGCTTTTCCGGCACCCAGATAAACATCTACGGCGTCAAGGAACGGCACGGCGGACTAGCGGCCATCAGCGTCGACGGTGGCACACCCACGGTCGTCGACACCTTCGCGTCGACCTCCGTGGTGAGCCTGATCTACAGTTCAGGCCAGCTCGCCGCCGGAACCCACACGGCCACGATCACCAACCTGCACCAGCGCAATGCTGCGGCGGATGCCTACACCGTCAGCTTCGACCGGGCTGACGCGATCTCCGACCCGAACCCGCCGCCGCCACCCCCGCCCGCGCCGACCGCCGCCACCATCGAGGACACCAGCATCGGCACCGGCAACAACCAGGTCTCCTACGGAGGCACCTGGTATGCCTACGGCGGCTGCGTACCGACCAGCCCGAACAAGAGCTTCCGCTACTCGCTCACGGCCGGCGCCACCGCCACCATCCACTTCACCGGCACGCAGATCGACGTCTACGGGGTCAAGGAGCCGCACGGCGGGTTCGCCACGATCAGCGGCGACGCCGTCGACCCCGCCCGCCCCATGGCCAGCGGCCAGATCGACACCTACGCACCCGTCTCAACCCTCACCCTGCTGTTCAGCTCACCGGTCCTGGCCGCTGGTGCGCACACCTTGACGATCACAAATACGCACCAGCACAACGCGGCGTCCGATGCCTATGTGGTCGGTTTTGACCGGGCCGAAGTCACGGTCGGCAATACGCCGCTGCCACCGCCTCCGGCGCCTCCCTCGTACGCCGGGGCGCGGTCCGGGCTGCCCTGGATGTCCGGGACGAACGGCGACCCGACCATGACCCCCGACCGCGTCGACGCGTTCTGCAACTGGCGGGGAAGGCCCTGCGACTTCGCCCTGCTCTACGCGCCCCGGGACACCTGGGGGCAGATCACCACATCGGCCGGCCTGCTGAACACGTTCGCCCAGTGGCCGGGCCGGCTCATCCTCTCCATCCCGCCCTATCCGGCGAGCGAGGGGAACGCCAACGCCAGATGCGCCGCGGGTGCGTTCGATTCCAACTGGCGTACGTTCGGCCAGACACTGAACGCCTACGGGCGGCAGGACTCCTTCCTCAGGATCGGCTGGGAGGCCAACGGGAACTGGTATCCGTGGTCCGGCACCAACCCCACGGACTACATCAACTGCTGGCGCCACGTCGTCGACGCCATCAACGCCACCGCGGAGCCCGCCCCGGCCATGTGCTGGTGCGTGAACAACCACTACTCCCAGAACCCGCCGAGCCACAACGCCCTGGACCTCTACCCCGGTGACGCCTGGGTGGACGGCGTCGGCGTCGACGCCTACGACCAGTTCCCGCCCTCCCGTACCAAGGCGGAGTTCGACGCCCAGGCGAACGCAGTCGGCGGAATAACCTACTATTACAACTTCGCCCGGGCGCACAACAAGTTCCTCGGTATCGGCGAATGGGGCGTGGCGTCCGGCAGTGGCACCAACGGCGGTGGCGACAGTCCCAATTACGTCCAGTGGATGCACGACTGGTTCGTCGACCACGCCGGGAAGGGGCTGGCCTATGAATTCTATTTCAACAACTGCGAGCAGTCCAACGTGGGCTCCAACCTCTACCGCCCGCGCGGGCCGGACTGCTTCTGGACCAACCCGAACGCGGCCGCGCGCTACCAGCAGCTCTGGTAGCCCGCGACACCCGCTGGCTGGACGCGACCGGATAGTTTCGCGTGCGTAGAAGGCCTGCGATCGGAGACTCCCAGGAGGTCTTTTCGGCACCGGGATTCCTGGGGGGAATCGGGTAGGGGCCCGGGTCGCCCGGGCCCCTACCGCACCATCCTCAGGCCGCCCACACGGAGGTGGCGAGCCAGGTGGAATACTTCAGCGTCACGCGGCCCGATGGCGCGCGGCGCGGCCTGGGTTCCACGCCGTCGGCGTGCCGCCCGCCGGAAGCAGGCGAACGTTACAGGCATCACACCGGGGACTCGAACGGTTGCTCCAACCGGCAATCTGGCGGGAGCGTGTGCCAAAGCCATCGGCCAGGTCGCTGGACGCCCCCTGCCTGGCGCGACGTGCGCAGGTCCGAGTCAGGTCGGCGCGCCGGCTCGCCCTGGTCAGCTCAGTTGCCCCAGCACCGTGGCCCTGCCACACCGCCAGCGGAGGAGACCGGATGAAGATCGACGCAACCCTGTCCGACGACATCGGCGCGACGCAGGCGGAGGCTGCGAAGATCGAGAGCGACGGCTATGCGGGGGCTTGGACCTCGGAGACCAAGCACGACCCGTTCCTGCAGAGCCTGCAGGCCGCGATGGCGACGCAGACCATCACCGTCGGCACGTCGATCGCCATCGGGTTCGCCCGCACCCCGATGACGCTGGCAAACCTCGGCTACGACCTGGCCGGCTACTCCCAGGGGCGCTTCATCCTCGGCCTGGGTTCGCAGGTCAAGCCGCACATCGAACGCCGGTTCTCCATGCCCTGGTCCAAGCCCGCCGCGCGGATGCGCGAGCTGATCCTGGCGACCCGGGCGATCTGGGCGACCTGGCACGAGGGCGCGAAGCTGGACTTCCGCGGCGACTTCTACACCCACACCCTGATGACCCCGTTCTTCACCCCGGAGCCGCACGAGTACGGCCCGCCGCCGGTCTTCCTCGCGGCCGTGGGCGAGCTGATGACCGAGGTCGCGGGCGAGGTCGCCGACGGGTTCTTCGTGCACCCGTTCACGACGAACCGGTACCTGGAGGAGGTCACCATCCCGGCGCTGCTGCGCGGGCGGGCGAAGGCCGGCAAGGACGGCCTCGATGACTTCGTCATCAACGGGCCGGCCTTCGTCACCGTGGGGCGTACGGAGGAGGAGATGGCCGCGGCCATCCTCGGGACGAAGAAGCAGATCGCGTTCTACGGCTCCACACCCGCCTACCGGGTGGTGCTGGAGATGCACGGCTGGGGCGACGCGCAGGACGAGCTCAACGCCCTGGCCAAGCAGGGCCGCTGGGACGACATGGCGGACGTCATCACCGACGAGATGCTGCACGAGTTCTCCGTCGTCGGGACGCCGGCCGAGGCCGGGGCGAAGCTGGTCGCGAAGGCCGGCAAGACCTGCCAGCGCGCCACGTTCTATACGGCCTACGACGCGGAGCCGTCGCTGCTGGCCGAGCTGCTCGCGGCCACGAAGTAACCGGTTCTGCGGCGAACCCTTGTCCCGCTTCTTTGGCGACTTCTTTGACGACGGGTAACCGAAGTCCCAGCAGCGTCACATCTGTCAGCCTTAGGATGATGCATTAGGACCAGCGTGGCCCGTGGCCCGTGGCCCGTGGCCGCGGGCTGACCTGCGGGGCCTTCAGAACAATGTCGGCGGCTCGGCCGGAATCGGGGTGGGCAGCGGGTTCAGGTCCGGCACCTGCGCCCGGACCTCGTCGTGGAAGCGGCGGGCCAGCATGGGCGCGTCGGCATTGTCCGGGGTGTGGATGAAGACGGTGGGCGACCGGCCCTCGCGCAGCCATGCGGCGGCGACGTCGACCCAGCGCCGCCAGCCCTCGATCGTCTTCGCGGAGTCGTCGCGGCCGAGGTAGCGGACGACCGGGCGGTCGGTGAGCGCGACGGCCCGCAGCGGCACGCGGGGCTTCTTGCCCCACGCGTCCCGTTCGGCCTCGCTGGCGGGCGGGCTCGCGAAGAACGTGGTGGTGTCGAACGGCACCCATTCGGCACCTACGGCCGCGAGTGCTCCTTCGAGGGTCCGCGTCGCGCGCGGATCGGCGAAGAAGGCCGGGTGGCGGACCTCGACGGCGTATCGGTGGGACCGGGGAAGTCCGCCCAGGAAGCTGGCAAGCAACGGGACGTCGGCCGGCCCGAACGCTCCTGGCAGCTGGATCCACAGCATGTCCGCCCGTTCGCCGAGTGGCTCGACCGCGTCCAGGAACGCACGCAGCGGCTCGCCGACGTCCGTGAGGCAGCGTTCGTGTGTTATCACCTTGGGCAGCTTGACCAGCAGGCGGAAGTCCGGGCTGGTCTGGCGAGCCCACGAGTCGGCGGTGTCCCTGGTCGGCGTCGCGTAGAACGTCGTGTTCCCCTCGACGGCGTTACACCAGCTGGCGTAGTGCCGCAGGCGGTCGTGCGCCGGCAGCGGATGCGCCATGAAACGGCCCTGCCACGACCGAAGGCTCCACATCGCGCACCCCACGTGTAATGATCTACTAACAACGGGAGTGCGTGTGGTGCCGGCAGACTCGCAGGTCAGCGACGTTGCGGAACCTAGATGATGATCGCCAGGCTGCGGAGAGGTTGCCCCGCGGTCTTCCGTCGCTGGCCGCACCGGCTGCTCGCCTTCCACCCGAGCAAGCCTATGGCGCATGTGGTGATCAAGCTCCGTGAGCCGATCGACCGGGAGCTAGCCGAGCTGCGGTCAGCGGGCGATGCGATCGCCGAGTACCGCACTCCAGGCGTAACGATCACAGTGCCGCAGAAGCTCGCCAAGGTCGCGACCAAGGCAAGTCCATCAACCGCGCCGGACGACGCGCCCACGGCCGTTCTGGACGCTCCCGCGCCGGAGTCCGAGCCGACCCCGCGCCGACGTTGAAGAGGGCGCAGCTGGCGGCGCTGTTGGCCGAGATCCCCCAGCTAGCGACCCTCGTACGGTCTCGTCGTTTGCCAAGGACCTAGCCCCCGTTACCCCGACACCGGTGTCGCCGCCGCGCTGGCCGCTGCCAAGAGCGGATTCCTCGCCCGGATCGGCGAGGCGAACGCGGCCGGTGGGATCCACGGCCGGAAGCTGGCCTACACCTGGAAGGACGACGGCAGCGACGTCGGCCAGAATCTCTTGGCCGTCCGCGACCTCGTGGAGAAGGATGACGTCTTCGGAGTCGTCGATGCGTCGATCACCGCGGCCAGCGGCGAGTACCTGCGGGAGCATGGAATCCCGGTGGCGGAGATTCCCGCGGAAAAGTTCTGGGCGGACCCAAGTATCGCAACAGTTTCGCGTTCGCATACCTGTTCACCGATGGTCCGTCGGTCTCGACGTACGGGGACTATGCCAAGGCTCAGGGCGGTGCCAGCGCCGCCCTCATCCAGAGCGACGTCACCGGCGCCGGCAATGAAACCAGAACCTCGCGATGGCCACCTACATGGAGACAGACCTCTTCCTCTACGGCCTGGACAAGGCCGGGACCTGTCCCACTCGTAACGGGTTCATAGACGCGCTGCGCGCCGATACCTATGACGCCGGTGGCCTGCTGCCAGCCCCCGTCGACCTGACGAAGGGCTTCGGCCGGACCACGCTCTGCTACACCTTCATGAAGGTCAACGACACCGGCACCGCCTACGACGTCGTCCCGGATCTGGCCGCCGCTCCGGCCGACCGCAACCGCCGGTGCGGCCACCGCCTGGGGCTTGCCTCGTAGGCGGCCGATCCGCCCTGCCGGTGGTGTGCCAGGGTGCCCCTGCCAACTCGTCGCTGCTGGGTTTTGCTTCAGCGTTCGCTGGCGACGAGCGGATTGCGCACGGTCAGGTCCGGGAATCGGCCAAAGTCGCGGTCGGCGCTCCATAGTTCCCGGACGCCGTTCATGCGGCACAATGCGGCGATGCGGGCGTCGTGGGCCATAGGGCCTTGGACTTTGCCGGATTCGAGCATCGCGCGCAGCGTCGGCCAGTAGGTCGCCTCCTCGTGGAGGAGGACCAGTGACGGGGAACCGAACCATGCCTCGATCTGCGCGAGGGCCTCGTCAGGGCGGCTCGGTGGGTCATAAATCCGGGTGTGGGTCGCGATGGAGTAGAACTCGTGCATGCATGGCCATGGGACAGCCCAAGCTGCGGCGGACTCCGCGAGGTCACGAACAACGCGCGCCGCAGGCAGGTGGAACGGCGAGTCGCGGCGGTGCGCATACACGAGGATGTTCGTATCTACCGCGATCATGCGCGGTCGCCGTACGTCGCGGTACGCAGCTCGTCCCAGCCGGCGTGACGGAACTCCGGTTGCACACCATTGCCGTCCACGGATGCGTCCCGTAGTTCGAACAGGGGTTTGCGCGCCCGGCGGGGAACCTCGTAGAAGGGGAGGCGCTGAGGTGAGGATTCGGCCCCAGGGCTGGGCCGATCGCGGGCGCGCCAGATCGCACCGGGTGGTCTGGTCCCCGGCGTGCTGGGTGTTTCCCGGTTTCGGGTGTGGTGGTCTGGTCTTTATGCCGCTGGCTTCTCGGGTTCGACGGTGACCTTCAGACCGAGTTTTTCCAGCTGGGCGACGAGGCGTTTCTGCTGAGCGACGAACGTCAGCAGGATCGGGAACTTGCGCTCCCCGCGCCGCTCCAGACCCTGGTTGGTGGAGCGGCGGGCAACCGTGGCCAGGAACCGGCGCCGCTCGTTCGGCAGCATCGACAGATCCAGCAGGCTGCCGTCGCGAGGGACCGCGCGCGTGCGGCCAGTTCCGGCGTCCACTGGCCGGGACCGGCCCTGTGCCGGGCCGATTCTGCCGACGAGACTCGTGTTACAACGGTAGGACACGATCTTGCCGTGGTGAGATCGGAGGGATTGCGGATGCGGGCAAAGGTCGCCATCGATGGTGGCGCGGTTAGCGAGAACCACGACCAGGGTGTCTTCTGTAGCGCGGCGTGCGGAGGCCGAGTGTGACTGGGTTCCTGCACGGCCGTCGGGCGTTCGTCACCGGCTCCAGTTCCGGCATCGGCGCCGAGAGCGCCCGCGCGCTTGCCGCGGCGGGCGCAGCACTCGTCCTGCACGGCCGTGATGCCGGCAAACTCGCCGCCGTCGAGAAGGAGCTGCGCTCGGTCGGCGCCGACGTCGCCACCGTCATGGGCCCCCTCGACGACCCGGAGTCGGCGCGGGAGATCGCCGCCCAGGCGATCGCGGTCGGGCCGATCGACATCCTCGTCAACAACGCCGGAGGTGCGGCGTCGCAGCAGGGCGCCACAGACTGGTTCGGCGCCAGTCCCGAGGAGTGGCTGGCGTCCTACCAGGCCAACGTCGTCTCGATGGTGTCCGTCACCCAGACGATCGCTCCCGGCATGATCGAACGTGGCTGGGGCCGCATCATCCAGATCGCCAGTGCCATCGTCGACAACCCGATCCCCGTGCTTGCCGACTACAAGGCGGCCAAGACAGGAGTTCTCGCCTTCACCACCAGCCTGGCGGTCGCCCTGCGGGGAACCGGCGTGACCGCCAACGCCATCAGTCCGGGTTTCATCGCCAGCGAAGGCCTACGCGAGTGGGTGGAGTCGCAGGCGGCCACGAAGGGCTGGGGCGACACCTGGGAGGAGATCGAGCGCAACGCTGCGCGCGAGGTGTACCCGGCGCTCGTCCCGCGCCTCGGCAGACCGTACGACATCGCCCGCACGGTGGTGTTCCTTGCCGATCCCGCGGCCGACTTCGTCACCGGCGCACACCTGCGGATCGACGGCGGGCTGCCCATCGCCTGACCGTCCGGGGACAGCTCGCCACTCGCCTCGTCGAGCGCGGCTGCGCTGGTGCACGGCGACGACCCGTCCCCTACTACCGATACCTGCACCAGCGGGGCCCTGCGGTAGGACGACCCCGCGGCGTTGCTCGCGATCCCGCGTCCTCGGAGAAAACTACCCCGGCCGATTCCCGACGACCTCCCCGAGGCCACCACTTGGCGAGCAGCGCCGCCGCGTGGCCATCATCCGCGGCGGCCTGGGTGTCGGTGGGCGGCTCGCCATCTGGCGGGATTCCGCGACGTGAGGGAAGTAGATAGTCGTGCGCGCCGAGCAGCGCGGCGGTCAGATCGTCCTCGGGGTGCTCGTCGAGTTCGGTCGCCAGGGTGAGCGCTGCGGCGCGCATGGCGTGCGGCTTCGCCCGGGTGGCGTGCCAGGCGACACGGCTGCGCAGCTGCCGGCGAACCAGCGGTTCGGCCGTCGTGCGTGCGACGGTGGTCATCGCCGTCAGGGTCGCGAGATCCTCCGGCTCCCATCCAAAGATCTTGGCCGGGGCCAGGGGCATGCCGACATACTGGACCGGCTCGTCGAGCGCGTCTCCGAGGAGATCGACCGCTTCGCACGCTCGACGCAGCAACGCTCCAGAGCCCTCGCGGACCAGAATGGTACGGATCCGCGCGCGCAGTTCGCCTGTCTTCACAGGGTCGACCAGATAGGGATCGAGCGCGAGGCCATCACGGTGCCAGCCGGTCCGCATCCCGCTCTTCGCTAGGAGAGGCTCAAGGCCGAACTGCAGTGTGCGCACGGCGCCATCCGGATCGGGCTTCCCAGGGCAGCGCGGTGAGGGTGTGGGAGCGCAGCTGCTGGTCCGCGTTGCTCCACACCTGGCTCGCCTGGGCCGGCACCCCGTCCGGTACCGAACCGTCCGGTGCCACCGGCACGACTCCGCAGGTGTGCAGCCACCGGCTGGCGTTCTCGACCAGGACCGCGTGGGCATAACGGGCCGCCGGGGGAGCCATGCCGTCGGGGCTGATCGTTCGGCGGGCGACGGTGTCGGACATGCGCAGACCGTACAACCCGCTGCGGCCCTGCTCATCGGCAATCGGCTCGGTGAAGCCGAGGTCAGCCTGCGGATCACGCTCTCTTTGCGTGGCGAAATCGCACCGAGACGTCGGGTTGCCGCATCCGGCGCGTCGGTTGGCGGTGTGCGCGGCTGTACGGGGACATCGTGGTGCTGACTTCGGAAACTCGCGTCATTGGATAAACCCGGCGCGCCGGGCCTGCGGTATCCACTGGATTTCCGTCGCCACGGAATGTGGGGCGAGCGCCGCTGGTATTCACAGTTCCGGCTGTCGGGGCAGGGTGAACCAGACGCTTTTGCCGTCACCGGTTATAGGCGTGGTGCCCCAGGTATGTGCGAGGGCGTCGACGATCTGGAGGCCTCGTCCTCCGAGGGCGCCGCTGTCGGTGGGCTGGGTGTACGGGAGGCGGCTGTCGGGGTCCTGGATGCCGACCCACACGTGACCGTCGGAGGCGCGGACCTCGACGGTCGGTTCGCCGCGGCCGTGTAGGACGGCGTTGGTGACCAGCTCGCTCGTAAGGAGGACGGCGATGGTGACGAGCTCCGCGTCCATGCCCAGGTCCTGGAGGAGCGCGGTGAGCCGTCCGCGCGCCTGCCGTGGTGCATGTGTGACCGTCGGCAACGTGAAGCGGCCTATCAGGCTGCCTCGCGGTACGTCCGGCCCTGTGGTCATGTAAACGGCCTGCGCAGAGCGGGTGCGTTTCAAACCAGGCTTTGACGGGCGGGGCAGGCGAGTACGCGGAAGGCGCGTGGGGAGAAGCGTGCGTGATCCGTCACTGAATGCTTGCCGCTCGTGATCATCGGACTGTGGACCTTCGTGGTCTCGGGTGGCGGCCGAATACGCCGCCGGTCGGTCGGTCGTTCGTTCGGTCGGTTGGTTGGGCGGTCGCGTGGCATCGGCGTGAGGCCGCGCACCGCCACTGGTGGCCGATTCGATGGCACGGCGTGGCGCGATCTGAGTCCTGCAAGAAATTCCGCAGGCCCAGGATGCGGGAAGGCGTATTCGGACGGTCACGCCGGAGCTTCCTCATTCTGAGGCAGCTGGGAAATCCGGGCAAACGGGAATTCCAACCCCCGCCCTGGCTGCGTTTGAGACTCTCAGGGACTTTTCAGGATCGGCGCTGTTTCGTCTTCGGCTATGCCGTGGGGGTTTGGGGCGTCTGCGATCGGCAGGGTTCACCGGGGTTGGCGGTCGGGTCGTCAGCGGGGCGGAGCGACGAACGGCCGGCGTGCCAGGCGTTGCGGATGGCGGCAGCTGATGATGTCCCGGAGGGCGGCGGGGACGTCGGCGGGGGCGACGGGGTCGGGGTCGGACCCGACAGTGTTGACGTTCACCTCGCTGGCCAGCTGCCGCAGTGCCGTTTCCAGGTTGTCTTCCAGCTCGGCGCGCATGGCGAGCAAGGTCGGTTCCCACTCCCATCGGTCGTCGACCTCGGCGAATCCCCGGTAGTGCAGTTCGTACAGGCAGTAGAGCGTGAGGGCGCCGTCCTCCCCGAACAGCGGGTCGTCGTCGGGCGCTGGCCAGCCAGACAGCCGGCGGGGGAGCTGGTGAGCTGGCGTGTCAGGTAGTCGCTCAGCGTGCCCCGGGCGGCTGGCAGGCCGCTTGGGGCCAGTTCGTCCGGTGCGAGCACGGTGCCGTACCGGCCTACCTGGGTCGAGGCGCCGGCAGTCGACGGACCGGCAGCGGTGGGCGCCTCAGCGGACATGGTCAGGAATCTGTGTGTGCACGGGCGGGAGATTCCCGGCGTGCGACGGCCCAACCGCCGAGCCGGGCGTGAGCGGCGCAGAGGCGGGGCGTGGCTGCGCCGGCCGCGAGCGAGTTGGTCGACGTGCGGCGGGTTTGCGTGACACGACTCGGCAGCGTCCCAGATGCCGTGCGTCATCCCGCCCTGGAAGGTCAGGAGACTGGAATGCCGTTCTTTGATCCGATCGAGTCGGGGTTCTACGCGTCCTGCCTGGAGAACCTGCTGGTGGACAGCAGACTCGGCCGCGTCCTGGCGGACGGCCTGGTGGAGCTCGGCGTCGGCACCGGCCTCCCGATGGTCGAGGCGTTACGCCGCCAGGAGTCGACGGTGCCGGTGCGCGGCTTCGAGCTCGACGCGTACTCCAGCCAGGTCGCGCGACGCACCGTGGAGAAGGCGGGGCTGGCGAACTACCAGATCGTCCACGGAGACTTCTTCGACGGCGACCACGCCGGGCGCGAGCGGTGCGCGGTGGGCAACCCGCCCTACCTGCCGGCTCGCGGCGACGCGCCCGAGCTGTGGGGCGGCGACACGGGTGCCGAGATCTCCCGGCGGGTGCTGTCCGAGGGCTTCGAGACGGTCCTGCTGCTGGTGTCCTCGATATCCGACCCGATCGGCCTGCTCGATTACGCCCGGGTCGCCGGATACCGGGTCTCGGACTGGATGGCCAGACCGATCGCCTTCGGCGCGTACACTCGCGACCGCCGGGTCAGCCACCGCATCGGCGAGCTGGCCCGCGACGGCCACGCGTTCTTCACCCCGGAGCGCTACGTGATCGCTGGAGTCACCTGGGTCACTGACCCCGAGGGGCCCGACGATGTCGAGGCACTCACCCAGGTCCTGACAGCCGGCCGGGCCGTCGCGATCGGCGAACCGACCATCTGACGGAGGCGGCGACACCTGGGCACGCAGCCCCACGGCGGTCCCCTTCGGCGACGAGCGCCATCGACCTGCCTGGCCGGCCCCGTGGGTGGTTCGCCCCTCGGGGAGCCAAGCCGGCGGGTGAGCCGACTATCTCGCCGCGTCGTCGGCAGGTGAGTTGGACGACGGGCGACGATGCCCGGCGGCCAGCACGTCGCTGCTCTCGATCGTTCCGTCGACGATGGCGCGGGCCAGATCGGTGAGGCGGGTGTTGGTGTTGCGGGCGTAGCGGCGCAGCCGGTCGAACACCTGCGCCATGTCGAGGCCACCGCGCTCGGCGAGGACGCCTTTCGCCTGCTCGATCACGATCCGGCTGGTCAGCGCGTGCTGAAGCTGCTCGGCGAGGAGCTCGTGGTGGCGGATCGCGCGTTCCTGCAGGATCGCGATCGTGGCCACGTCGGCGAGCGCCTGACCGACACGGCCGTCAGCGTCGGTCAGCGGACCGGCGCGGGTACCGAACAGGTTCAGCGTGCCGATCACCTCGTCACGCAGCCGCATCGGGAGCGCATGAACCGAGCGGTAGCCCGCGGCCTGCGTCCTGGCCACGAAGATCGGCCACCGGTTCGCGGCGAGAGCGACATCGGGGACTGTGACCGCCGATCCGCTGCGATAGCAGTCCAGGCAGGGTCCCTGGTCGTGTTGAAGCTGGAACAGCTCGAGCTCGCGGCTGGCCTCCGAGGAGGTCGCCACGACCTGCAGGGGGCCGCGAGGGTCGGCCAGGAGCAGCCCGGCGGCGGCGACGTCGAGCAGGTTCACGCAGTGGTGGGCCAGCCGGTTGAGCAGTTCGGCGACGTCGTAATCGGCGACCAGGCTGTCGGCCAGCGAAACGAAAGCCTCGCTCAACTGCGCTTCGGGACCCACGGTTGCCTCCGCACTCGTGTGACGTACCCCTGACGGGGCTTGCCTTTCATCATCCGAGCAGGCCGCCGTCAAGGCGCAGCCGGCGTGCGACGATCTCGCAGGCGACCGCGTCGACGGTCAATCCGGCGGCGTAGGCGTACGCGCGCAGCCTCGCGAGAGCCTCCTGCGCGCTCACGCCCAGTTGCGCCATCGCCATTCCGGTCGCCTGGTGTACCTCGGCCCGATGTACCCGATGTTGTCGAAGCTCCCTTCGGACGGCGGATCCGCCGTGGAGAGCGAGTCACAGGTCTCGGTGTCGATGAGCGCCAGGGCCGCGACGTCCGCGACGACCAGCGCGTCTCCCAGCGCCTCGCCGTCCAGAAGCCCCAGCGGCGCGTGGAACAGGCCGAGGGTCCCCAGCCGGATCGCCCCGGCTGGACCGAATGGTCGAACGAGCGCCGCCAGGGGGCAGAACCACTGGCGACAGGCATGCCTTCCGACACGGAGAGCAGGGATCGCGATGAATGATCCAAAGCGACTCGACGCAATCGCGTCGCGAATGGTCATCGCGCAGCGTGCCAACCGCGGCGCCCGCCACCTCGCCAACGTGGCCGTCGAACTCGGCGAACCAGTCGAGACTGCCAGCGTGGCGGTCATCCTCGACGAATACCGCAAGGCGTACCGCGAGATTCATGGCGTGCTTACCGGTGGTGATCCAGAAGACATCCTCTACCTGGTGGCACGCATGGATCCCACCGTCACCGACGTCTGAGGCTCGACGAGGCCCCACCCGCCACCTGAACGCGCTCGGCCCACCACGGTGAATGAAGGATTTGCGGCCATATGGTCACCGGTATCGGCGGGTGGGATATTCGGCCCGGCGGGTTACATTGCCACCCCGCCCCGACCGTCGACCATCCGCCGAAACATGCCGAAAAATCGAAACAGATGCGGCGATGCGAACTTGCGCGGTCGTGCGGAAGATCCCGGCGCCGGCCCCCAAGGGCTTGGGAGGGTTTCCGCGCATAGTATGACGGTATGACAGATGATGATCTATGGACGACCGCCGGTATCGCTCACCGGTTGGCCATTACGGCGGAACGGGCCAGGCAGGTGTGTGCCCGGGAGGATTTTCCGAAGGCTGTCCAGTCTGTGCCGTACTTCGATCTGTGGCGGGCAAGTGACGTTGAGGCATGGCTCCGGGAAGGCCAGCCTGACTACTGACTGTGTCGCCGCCGCTCGTCGGCGTGGGCACCCATGCTGGTCCCGTCTTCCGCACGTACATCTGATGGGCTGGATGCGTGTCTTTTGATCTGGTGCTGGTGCTGGGTGGGTCCGGGCTGGCACGGTTCGGGTCTGTGCCGGTCGCGGTGGAGTACGGGTTGCCAAGTGTGGACCAGTCAGCTCGACCACCGCGATCAACAATCCGGTAGGTCATTCCATTGAATCCCCATGTGCGGAAGACGGGGCTAGTGTTTCTGGTCGCCGAACTCGCGGGTCGCGACCACGAGACCGGACGGAGGCGTCGGGCTGTAGGCGGCGCGCGGCCCGGCGCAGCTGAAATATGCGCCCGGTTCCGGGAATCGCGATCAGCAGTGCTCCCGCGATCGCGGAGAACAGCATCGCGACCGCGAGCGGTAGGTGGCCATTAAATCCCAGGAACGACATGTCGACCCGTTGGCCGTTCTGGAGAATGAAGATCAACAGCAGGATGACGAGGAGCGCGAACAGGATTGCCGTCGTCCAGGTCCGGCTGGTGCGCGTGGACCGCAGGGCGTTCCGGCGGGGCGCAGGCGACGGGGCGGCTGGCTCGGGCGGGCGCTGGTCGGGCGACGGATTGATGACGGTCATGACGACTCCTCGCTCTGGCCTCGGCCAGATAGTGCATCTACAAGCCCGTGGAACGGCCTTCTCCTACTCCTCGATCTCCTCTGCCCGCCAGGCCGGTCCCGGGTCATGGTCGGTGGAAGGACCGGCCCGCGCCGCTGAGGCGACCGGTAGGCACGGTGGGCGTCAGAGCGGCCGTCGCTGTCGATCTGCCGCATACCTTCAGCCGGCGAAAAGAGCCTTACATCACGGTCTGCCAGGCCTTCAGCCGAACAAGCATGGGGCAGGTGCGAGCGGCCGGCGGGAACGCGCGGCGTCCGGACGGTCGGCTGGCTGCTCAGATCTCGGGGCCGAAGGCAGACGACGTCGACAACCTTGGCGACGGACTGCCGATTGATCGGACTACCGATTGATCGGCGGATTGAAGCCGTCCCGCAGATGCGGTTCGAGGTCAAACCGCACCCAGATTGTCCGCTTGCCGCATGAGTGCCACGGCCCGGCCGGCGATCCGCCGGCGCTTACGCGGGCAGGACCGTCACCGACGTGGCGGCGGGTGGCCGTGAGCGGCGATTCCGACTGCCGACATCGTGGTGGCGCTGCGGCGCACCACCAGCGGCGACCGCATCGAGATCGGCGTTAATGTTCTCCCGGATCAACCCAAGCAGATGATCGCGGTCGTTGTCTCCGAAGTCATGCAGCAAACTGTTCAACAGGCTCATGCCGGAACTTCCTCTCGCGGGCCGCAGGACCGTCCGGCAACCTGACACGTTCCTACCCATCCACCGCGACGCCACACCAAGCTCTCATTTTTCGGAAAATCTGCCCGTGGAGTCCGGCGATCGCGACCGGCGTCCCGCTTCGCTCTTGCCGAGCAGCGCCAGCAGGCCGACGGCCCAGACAGGCACCCCCAGGCGGGGGGTGTGCTGTGATACGGTGAAAATAGGTCGGGGTTCCACGAATGTTGACGCCAGGTTGGCCTCAACACCGGCCGCGGCCATCCGGCGGCTCTTATCGTCGGAGTTAGGCGGCCGTCATGACGACGGGCCAAACTTCCGCACTTCTCGACCAGATCGACACCGCGCGCTTCGACGACGACGGCGGCGCGCCCACCCAGCTGCTGGTGACCCAGGCGAGCATGCATCCTGAGTCGTCTGCCGGCGGTGCGCCACGGCTGTCGCTGGCCCCGGCTCGCGGCCGCGGATCCTTCGATGGCGCCTGGTGGCCACGGACCTGGCGTCTGGCCAGCGAGCTTCCCGCGCTCATCGCCGCGTTGTCCGCCACGGGCGAGGTGCCCAGCCGCATGTCGGTCAACGGTGACGTCTGGGCCGACATCCCCCGCGGGTTCCCGCGACCAGGCCGCCCGCCGCTGCGGATCAGCTGGTATCGCGCCCTCGCCCCCCACACGGTCACGTTGAGCAGCGCCAGCCGAACGCGCATCTTCCTGCTCGTGATCCCCCCTGACGCGGCCCCGGAAGCGGGGGCAGAAGTACTCCAGATGGCTGCCGCCGGCCGGCTGTTCGGTCCAGCCGGCCAGATACTGTGCCATGCGGGCGTCGCGCCACTGCCAGAGTGACCACTGACGGCCCGCCCGCTGATACCTGGCAGGGCCTGACGTACATCCGCTGACGGATATCGCCCCGCCAGGGGTAAACCGGAGCGAGCGGGCCGCGGGACCGCGGACGAGGCCTTCGCGCGGCTGCGCGCGATGAGCCAGCGCGAGAACGTCAAACTCGCCGCCGTCGCCCAGCGCATTGTCGATGAGGCGGTCCGCCGTGCCCGAGCCCGCAATCGCGAGATGTAGCTCGGTCTTCGGTACTTCCGCGGCCGCGCGGCTGGGCTCGACCGGGAGTAGCCTGAAAGACGGCACCCTCGGATCCGGGGCCCTGACTCGTGTCCGGTGCCCCACCAAGCACCGCGACCTGCGGTACTCGGCTTTGTGGCCGAAAAAGGGCGTTCGGGGACGCCGCTTCGGAGTACCCCGCCGTGGATATTTCCGCCGCTTTGGCGGCCGATCTCGCCGTGCTCACCGAATCACTCCACGAGCCGGGCGCGGATATCTCACGAACCCTGCGACAACTCGCCACCGACGCCAGGATCGCCGTGCGATCCTATCTCGGGCTCTCGGCCGTACTCGCCGTCGGCGGGTATCGCCTGGCTTTCACCGCGCTCGAGGACGATGCCCGGCCCGAAGATATCCGCGCCTCGCTGAGAATATCGTTTCCACCGGATGTCCCCGCGGCTGATGAGCCGGCGGCCACGACCTCTCTGTTCCTCTTCGCCGCGTCTCCCGGAGCGTTCCTCGACCTGGCGGCCGACCTGGGCTGGCTGACCACCGGCAGCGGCGGCCTCGGCACCGCCGGATTCGTGCTCGACGAGGACCTCACGGTGCCGCACGATCCGGCTGCGCCCAGCGGGCTGAAGACCCAGTCGACAGTCGACCAGGCCGTCGGCGTGCTGATCGGCCGGGGCGACACCCCCGGGCAGGCATACCAGCACCTCGACAGGCTGGCCGCCGACGCCGGCGTCGACCGGCTCACCGCGGCCGAGGCGATCCTCGCCGAGCTGGACGGGCCGAGCCGGACAGACCCGGACGCCGACGACGGGCACCCGACGCACCCCTACAGGTCCGACGGCGAGGCGATGCCCACCCGGCCGCCACGCGACCCTTAGCGCCGTCCGGGGTCCGGCTCTCGGGACCCGACGGCACCAGAGGAGGTGACGCGGGACGAACGACTCGGCGGGCGGACCTCTCGCAGGCCAGAGCACCGTCATGCTCAGCCAGAGGTGAGCCCGCGTCGGCAGGGCGCGGAAACTCTCACTGAGCCCGGCCGGCCAGGTCGGTCGCGCGCAGCGCGAGAACGGTGATGTCGTCGGCAGGGGGCCACCGGTGAAGGCGAGCACATCCGCCTCAACGGCGTCCACGAGGTCGCGGTCCGTAGCGGTCGACCACCGCATGCGCCAGTGTCGCGTCGGCACGATCATTGAGCATCACGGCGCGGCTCAGGACAGGCCGGCGGCGGTGGACGCCTCGGACAACGACGGCCAGCCGGCGCCGATCAGCAGCCAGCCGTCGTGGCCCGCGCGTGGATTGGTCGGGTCGTGCACCTTGACCTGCCAGTTACCCGGGCTGGTCTCCCTGGCGAACGCGGCCTTGTCACCGCACGCGCCATACCAGCTACCGAGCACCTGCGTGGCCGTGGACGGCGCGGAGGGGGAAACGTTCTTAGCGGACATGAGGCGCCTCTACTGAAGAGATCACCGACGTGCCCGGCGCGGAGCCTGAGGCTCGTGGAGCGGCGACGACGGCACGCGGCGGCCCCAACCCGAGCTGGCTGTTTCCCAGCGGCACCATCTTACGCCGCTCCTGCCAGACATTACAGGCTCTGGCCTGCGTGATCAGTCTGCGGAATGCGGGTAGGCGGCGGGCGGTTCGACCTGACAACCATGTCAATGGCGGGTCGTAGTCAATAGCGGGCCGTAGCCTTCACGTGCTCTGCCCGGGGAGGGCCGTCGGATTACCGCGGAAGGTGCCGGGTGGCCGCGCGCGACCGCGGCCCGAATCGAGTCCGCCCGGCCCACGAGACCGTCGCCGTCGGTCGACGCTCTGCTCGACGACGGCGCTGTCGTCGAGCAGAGCAGCTAGCGGCCGGTGGGCCGCGCTACCGGACAAACCCGAGCCCCAGCTCGTCGAAGGCCCCGGCTCCCGCGGCGCATCGTCAGCCGCGTGTCCGCGTTGTGGGGAGGAGTTGCAGGAAGGAGCCACGCGTGTATCAGGGTTCCCGCCGCCGGTGTGGGTGCGCATCCAGTCGGTCGACCAGGCGGGTCAATGCGAACAGCCGGAAGATATGGCCGGGAACCTCAGGCGGGATGCGATTCTCCGGCTGCCCTTGCCTTGTCAATCCAGGTCTGGACCTGTAGCTCGGTGAGACCGATGATCGGCCCGTGCCGGTTCTCGATCATCGCCTTCAGGTTGGCGGCGTTGCGGTGGCGTAGTTCCTTGATCGAGGCCACCCCGACTTCCTCCAGGATCGCCCGGTACTTCACGCCAATACCCTTGATCCTGTCGAGATCGCCCGCGCGAGCCTGGTGACCGTCGATGTCGGTTGTGCTCATGAGACTCCCTTTCCCGGGAGTTAGGCGTGCGGAATGGACATCGAGCCTCGTGACCAGGCCGGTGGCGACGAGCCGCTCGAAGACGGTGGGCTGGGCGCGGCGGCCTCACCATACATGATCTTTAGATGCTGGGCGGCGATGTTCGTCCTGGCCCGGGCCAGGACGCGGGGCCGTTCGGAATCGTCCAGCCGTCCCGGGAGGACGTCGAGAACGTCACGTCGGTACTCCACTGCGCTCGCCCGGCCTCGTCGAATGGCCGATGATCTGGAAGCACCCGGACGACCGGTGGTGAGCCGTCCGGCGGGCCCCGCCCTGAAACGAGGAAACCCGGTGGGAACGGCGGCGCGAAGGCGATCGGGAGAACTTGGGACAATTTCACAGGCGACGTCCCATGGACGATCACTGGCGGCGCTCGAGCGTGAGTAACACACTCGCGGTCTCGCAGCAGCTACGCGGCGTTTCCCGATCCCGAGCCGGCTATGTCCTAGCTGATTGAGTATAGCTCGAGAACGCCTGGTTGTCGATCGGCCCGAAACGCCCCGACAAGGTCCCGCGGCCCGCACCCCGCCAGAATTCGGTTTCGGGGTGTTGACCTGCGGCTTCGCCGCCTCGTGCGGTGGGGCTGCATGCTCGCCGTTCCTGGTGCCGTGGCTGTTGTAGCTCGCTATGGCGCGGGTGCCGGGTGAGGCCTGGGATCCGGCTGCTTGGTAGATCTCGGCGGTGGCGAGGTCGCCGGGGCGAGTCCCGCCCCGCTGCGGCGGTGGGCAGTGGCTCGCCGGCGGGCAGGCGGTGGATGGCGTGTTCGGTCGCGGCCTGGCTGGCGTCCAGGGTCAGGTGATCAGCAGGCATGCGTCCCAGCCAGAAAGTGCTCCCCGGGCGCCCCACGCGCGTGGATCGGCGTTCAGCGCAAAGCTGACGGACAGTTGAGAGCGCGCTTTCGACGAGGCTCGTGACATCGCTCCACCGCGCTCTGGCGTTGCCAGGCCGACCTATCTAGGCGATGTCGTGGGTGTAGCGTGGGCGGTACTACGTCGGCGTGGCTGTGTTCTCATCCGGGTCTGCTCTGGATACCTAGTCCGGGGTACCTAGTCCGGATTCCTTCTCGCTGATGCGCTAGTCCGGCGGGGGGATGGCTATGACCGTGGACGTCGTGATCGGGTTTCGTTGGGCAACCATGCCGCGGGATGTGGACGAGGTCGCACCGGGGAGCAATCGGGGAGCGGGTGAGTGAGCCCGGTCGGCTGCGCCGCGAACTGCGTGCCCTGCTGGCGGACCGGTCGAGGGGCGCGGCCGCGCTGGATCGGCTGTGTGTCGGCGTGGTGTCGGCCCTACCGGTGGATGGGTCTGCGATCTCGGTGACGACCGCTGCCGCTGTTCGGGGTTACTCCGGCGCGAGCGACTCGGTCTGCGCCCGTCTCGACGATCTGCAGTTCACTCTCGGTGAGGGGCCTTCCTGGCACGCCGTCCGCTCTGGACGCCCGGTGCTGGTTGGCGATCTGACCGGGCTGTCGGGGGAACGCTGGCCGATGTTCACCCCGGCGGTGCTGGCGGCCGGCTTTCGGGCGATCTTCGCCTTTCCGCTCCAGATCGGCGCGATCCGCCTGGGTACCCTTGGCTTGTTCTGCGCGCGGTCGGGGCTTCTGGACGGCGAAGCGTTGGGAGATGCGCTGGTCATCGCGGACGTCGCCGCCCTGACGTTCCTCGATGCCGAGGCCGGGGATTCGTCCGCTCCAGTCGACCTGCCGCTTGGAGATGACCTGGACAGCGCCGGGGCCTACCGGGCCGAGGTGCACCAGGCGACCGGGATGGCGATGGCGCAGCTTGGGGTGAGCGCGCAGGAGGCGCTCGTCCGGCTGCGTGCGCATGCCTTTGCCGCTGGGCTGACCGTCGACGAGGTCGCCTGCGAGATCGTCGCACGCCGGCTGCGTCTCGACGGCGGCCTGTTCGGATGACGAAAGGCGAGCTCCGTCGCGGGGCCCGTGACGGGAGTGCGGAGGCAGTCGTGGGTCAGGAACAGCAGTTGAGTGACGCCTTCGTCAGCTTGGCGGACAGCCTGGTGGCCGACTACGACGTCGCGGACCTGTTGCACCGGCTGGCTCACCACTGTGTGAACCTGCTCGACATAGCTGCCGCCGGGCTGCTCCTGGCCGACCAGCGCGGCACCCTGCAGGTGGTGGCGACGTCCTCGGAGACCAGCCGGCTGCTCGAGCTGTTGCAGCTCCAGCACGACCAGGGACCCTGTCTGGACTGCTTCCACAGTGGCTCGGCGGTCATCGCCCCCGATGTCGCCTTGGCCTCGGACCGGTGGCCGATCTTCGCGGCGGAGACGCTGGCCGCAGGCTACCGCTCAGTCCATGCGCTCCCGATGCGGCTGCGCGACGACGTGATCGGGACGTTGAACCTGTTCGGTGTCCGCCCCGGCCCGCTGACCGAGGCGGACACCCGCATCGGCCAGGCACTTGCCGACGTAGCCACGATCGCGATCCTGCAAGAACGCGCGATCCGCCACCACGAGATCCTCGCCGAGCAGCTACAGCACGCGCTGACCAGTCGCATCGTGATCGAACAAGCCAAAGGCGTCCTCGCCGAACGCGGCAGCCTCGACATGGACCAGGCGTTCAACCAGCTCCGCCGCTACGCCCGCAACACCAACACCCGCCTCACCGACCTGGCCCGCGGCATCGTCGAGGGAACCGTCGACAGCGCAGCGGTGCTCTCGCCCCGACTCCGGCGCCAGCCACCCAGCCACCCGCCGGAGGATCCGTGAGACAGCCGACCCCTCCGGCGGGTTCAGCGTCGTAGGTCTGGCGAAACACAAAGGATGTGGCGTTGATGCATTAGTATGTGATATACTTTAGTCAGGTTTGAGTAGCCAGCCGAGTGTCCGGACGCCATGCGCTCCCGTCGGCTGCTTGCACCGGCACCATACTCGTTGGCCGAAGGCCTGGTGACCGTGTCGCAGGACTCTGTATGTCTGTTCGCTCCTCTCTCGCAGCGGCCCATTGAGCTCCCCCTCGTTTTCCACGTCGAGATCTACGCGCCGCCGCACAGAACGATCGTGCGCGCCCACGGCGAGATCGACATGGTCACCGGCGGCACGTTCCGCGCCGCAATGATCGCCGCGCTCGACCTCCAGCCACCGATGCTGGTGATCGACCTCGACGGCGTGTCCTTCCTGGACGCCTGGGGCTTGGGCCTCCTCGTCGGCGTCGCGAACCGGGCCGGTCAGGACGGCGTCCCCATCATGGTCATCTCTGCCCGGCCCAACATCTACCGCCTGTTCGACCTGACTCACCTGGTCGACCGGCTGGATGTGCACGCCAGGACCACGGCGCTGGGCCTGGCGACACCTGGCCCGGCCGTCGCGGCTACGGCGGCCAGGCGCCCACCTGTCCCGACCCCGGACTGGCCGCGCGGCACCGACGACCACGACGACCTCCCCGGACGACCCACACATGTGCTGCCTGGTACATGGCCGAGGCCAGAGCAAGGAGTCGCCATGACAACCATCGAGCCACCGCCGGACCGGCGGCCGCCCGCGACGGACGCCACGCGGCCCACTGGGCGACGGCACGTCCCGCCGTCCGCGCGGGCCAGCCGCACGTGGACGGCGGTAATTCTGTTCGCGGTGCCGCTCATCCTGCTGCTGGTCCTCATTCTGCAGAACAAGCAGCGGGCCAACGTGTCGCTCCTGGGCTTCCACAGCGACCTTCCGGTCGCAGTCGCGCTGTTGTTCGCGGCGGTCACGGGAGCGCTGCTGATCGCGATTTCCGGTACAGGCCGTATGCACCAGCTCCGCCAGGTCGCCTGTGTCCTGCAGAAGGCTCGGCAGGATCCCGCCGATACGGCCCGGCCCGGTAGCGGAAATGCACAGGTTCGACAACCGCGACCTTGGCCGTATCGGCGCCGCTCGTAGCCTCCCGGCGGCAACGCGAGCAATTCCGCCCCGGCCGGCCCAGCACGTCGGCACCTTTGGCGCAATATCGACCCGAGTCACGATAGCCAGGGAACCACCAGAAACCTCGCGACTGGCCGGGTTTGAACGCGCCGCCCACCGGTGGCTACCCGCGGTCCTGGAGTGGTAGTTCCTGCCGAGCTGGCCTAGTGTGGGGTGTGGGTCGGCGGAGGACGTTTGATGCTCTGGCGCTGCTGACGGCAGTCGAACGCGCCGCGCCCGCCGATGCGGTTGGGGGCGGCGTTCCGTACCATTCAGGCTCGCCGCCGAGGTGCAGCGCCGGCTGCTTCCGGATTCTTTCACCTGTGAGGCGGCCCAGGCAACGATCGCGGGTTGGATGGAGCCGGCGGCCACGGTAGCAGGCGATACCTTCGATTACACCTTCGGGCGCTCCGCTCTGGATCTCTCGCTCACCGACGCGATGGGCCACGGGCTGGCCGCGGCACTGTTGGCCACTCTGGTGGTCAACAGCCTGCGGAATGTTCGCCGAGAGCCGACTGGCGCCGATCTGGCCTCAATGGCGGCTAAGGCCAACACCGTAATGAACAAGCACGCCAACCCCGAGCAGTTCGTCACCGGGCTGTTGCTTCGGGTCGACCTGCCCAGCGGCGAGGTGAGTGCTGTCAACGCCGGGCGCGTTCCATTCTACCGGAACGCGACGCGAGTCGATTTGTCCGCGGAGTTGACCGCGACCACGCACCTGCACCCTCGTGAGGTCGTGCAGTACCTCACCAGGCTCGTGCGCGATGCATGTGACGACCAACTGCAAGACGACGCGACGGTCCTGTGCCTGGACTGGCATCGCGGGAGCGGGCCGGAGCGCAGCGTCGCCAGCGGCGCCGATCCCACCCGCGCGTCCGCCTAACTGCTGGGGCGGTGAGGCGGTGCCGTCACAGGATCACCTCGGTTCGGCGTTCGCGCCGCCCGCCCGTCCTGGGGATGCGCGGCCGGTGTCTGGGCCGCGTCCGCCGGCGTGATGGGCGGAGAGTGAGCCCGCACGACGCGGTTCAGGTTGTCGGGTACCGTCGCCCGAGCCATCCTCGGCCCCGCCACGGCGGCGCGACGCGATCGTTGAGCTGCGCCCGCGGCCAGGCGCAAGGACGGCCCTGGGCCGGCCCCGCGGCCCCGCGGCCCCGCGGCCCCGCGGCCCTACGGTCTCGCGGTCTCGCGGTCTCGCGGCTGGGACAGACGGGGTGGCGCCGGTGCCCCGCGCACGTGGCTCAGGCGGCTCGGGCGGGGAGGACCGGCTCGACCTGCTCGGGTGCGGTCTCGCCTGTCCCAGATCGCGCGGGGCCGGGCAGGGACAGGCGCAGGATGCGTCCCCAGACGTTCGCGGTCTGCCGGGGCAGTGAACCGATCGTGTACGGGAGGCCGAACCGTTCGCACAGGGCGCGGACCCGCGGGGCGATCTGCGCATACCGATTGCTGGGCAGGTCGGGAAAGAGGTGGTGCTCGATCTGGTGGCTGAGGTTGCCGCTGAACAGATGGAGCGCCGCCGGGCCGCTGATGTTCGCGGAGCCAAGCAGCTGCCGCAGGTACCATTCTCCTCGGCTCTCGTCTTCGATCTCCTCCTCGGTGAAGGTCCTGGTGCCGTCGGGGAAATGGCCACAGAAGATGACGGTGTGCGCCCAGATGTTCCTGGTGACGTTCGCGGCCAGGTTGCCCAGCAGCACGGGGAGGAACGCCGGTCCGGCCAGCAGCGGAAATATGACGTAGTCCTTTCTTCCCTGCCGGGCGGCCTTCTTTACGGTGCTGCCGAGGTGCTGCAGGGTCTCGCTCAAATCCTTTTCCCCGCGCCAGGCCCTTTCGACCTCGGTGTCGTAGAGCGCGATTCCCCACTCGAAGACGGCGGCGAGGGCGAGGTTGTACAGCGGCTGCGCGAGGTGGACGGGGCGCCACGGCTGCTCGGGAGTCACCCGGAGAATGCTGTAGCCGAGGTCCCGGTCTCGGCCGAGAACGTTCGTGTAGGTGTGGTGAACGTAGTTGTGCGAATATTTCCACTGGGCGGCGGGAGACACGGAGTCCCATTCCCAGGTGGTGGAGTGGATGTCGGGGTCGCGCATCCAGTCCCACTGCCCGTGCAGGACGTTGTGGCCGATCTCCATGTTTTCGAGGATCTTGGCGAGGCTGAGCATCGCCGTGCCGGCCAGCCACGCCGGCGGCAGCAGCGAGGCGAACATCACCATCCGGCCGCCGGCCTCCAGTCCGCGTTGAGCCGCGATCACCCGTCGGATGTACCGGGCGTCGTCCTCTCCTCTGCTCGCGAGGACCTCTGCACGGAGGCGGTCGAGTTCCTCGCCGAGTTTCTCGATGTCACTGGCGCCGAGGTCGCGGGCGTTGAGTCGGGTCGGTGTTGGCATCCGGCTGCTCCTCACAGATCGATGTCGACGTCGCCCGCGGGAGCGGACACGCAGGTCTGGATGAGGTCGCCCGGGCTGCCGTGTTCGTCACCGGTGCGCAGGTCGCGGACCCGGCCTGCGCACAGGGGGGCAAGGCAGCTGTGGCAGGCGCCCATCCGGCAGCCGCTCGGCATGATGACGCCCGCGTCCTCGCCCGCGGCCAGCAGCGGGGTGCCCACGCTCGCGGTGGTCTCCCGACCGCTGCGGACGAAACGCACCCGTCCGCCCCGCCCGCCACCCGGGCGCACCTCCGGTTGGAACCGTTCCGTAAGCAGACGGTCGCTGATGCCGATCCCGCGCCAGTACGATTCGGCGTCGTCGACCAGCCCGGGCGGCCCGCAGACCCAGGCGCTCCGCTCCGGCAGGTCGGTACAGATCCCGGCGAGCGCGGCCATCGTCAGTCGCCCCGCGGGCCGGCCGCCCCCGGGCCGGGTGTGGTGCTCGAGCAGGCGCAGGGTGGGGAACCGGGCGGCCAGCCGGCGAAGCTCTTCGCCGAAGATGACCTCCGACGCGTTCCGCGCGGAATGCGCGAGGAAGACATCGGGCATCCGCCGGCCCTCGGCGAGGTGCCGCAGCATCGACATCACTGGAGTGATTCCGCTGCCGGCCGTGACGAAAAGCAGGCGGGTCGGCAGCTCGTCCGGCAGCACGAACCGTCCCGAAGGATGCCCGAGCCGGACGGTCTGGCCCGGGCGCAGCGCGTGCACGACATACCTGGACACCAAACCATCTGGCCTGGCCTTCACCGTGATGGTGATCAAGCCGTCAGGGCGTCCGGGAGGAGACGACAGCGAGAAGGTTCGCCGATGCCACACGCCCTCGATGCTCACGCCGACGCTGATGTGCTGGCCCGCCAGGCATCCAGCCCAGCCCAGCCCGGGTCGGACGACGACCGTCGAGGTGTCAGGAGTCTCCGGAAAAACCGCCTCGACACGCCCGGACAACCGGCGCCGCGACCACAGCGGATTAATGATTGCCCGGTAGTCGTCCGGCCTCAGTGGACTTGTCATGGAGCCCACCATGGCGCCAAGGAGATCCCTGATGTCCAGCATCAGTCTCCTCGTATCGAGGGCGGGTGGTTGAGGGTTTTGTAGCCAGACGGTCGCCGATTTCGGCGAGCGGCTTATTCGGACCATCAGCCGGCAGGGTACACCGCCGCGCCGTCCCCGACCCATCGACCACCCCGATGGGAAGAATTACGGAAAGACATTCGAGGCCGACGCGATGGCCCGGGCTCGCCGCGGCCCCTTGGAAGATCCAGGGCGGCGACTCCCGCGATTTGGGGGCGTTATCGCGTAGCATGACGGTATGACGGGTGATGATCTATGGATGACTGCGGGTATCGCTCACCGGTTGGCTATTTCGACGGAACGGGCCAGGCAGGTATGTGCCCGGGCGAATTTTCCGAGGGCTGTCGAGTCTGTGCCGTATTTCGATCCGTGGCGGGCAAGCGACGTTGAGGCCTGGCTCGGGGAGGGCCAGCCTGACTACTGACCGTGCCGCCGCCGCCCGTCGGTGTGGGCACCCATGCTGGTCAGGCTAGCCGCATGCTGGTGGGAGTAGCGTTCGGGCTTGTCGCGATGGCCCTCGTGGTCGGAGCGGCCCTGGCCGCGCGCCGGTTCGGTCTCCCGGCCCCGGTACTTCTGGTCGGCGCGAGTGCCGTCTACACGTTGCTACCCGGCCCAAACCTGCGCCTGGAGCCCGACGTCATTCTGGTGCTGGTCATCCCGCCGTTGCTGTTCTCCGCCGCGCTGGGCTCGAGCCTGCTGGAGATCCGGGCCAACCTGCGGGCGGTGATCTCACTGTCCGTCCTGCTCGTCGTCGCCACCGCGCTCCTCGTCGGCGGCCTGCTGGTCACAGTCGTACCGGGTCTGCCGTTCGCCGCCGCCTGCGCCCTCGGCGCGGCGCTCGCACCCCCGGACGCCGTGTCGGCGCTGTCCATCGGACGGCGCGTCGGCCTCCCGGATCGGCTACGCACCGTCATCGAGGGCGAAAGCCTGCTCAACGACGCGACAGCACTGACCCTCTACACGGTGGCGGTGGCCGCAGTCATCGGCGGCCCGTTCGACATCCCGTTCGTCATCGGCCAGTTCCTGGCCGCCGCCCTCGGCGGGATCGTCGGTGGGATCGCCGTCGCGTGGCTCATCGGGCAGGTGCGGCGCCGGATCGAGGAGCCGGTCGCCGAGACGGCCATCTCTCTGGCGACCCCCTTTGCTGCCTACCTGCCGGCCGAGGCGCTGCACGTCTCCGGCGTTCTCGCAGTCGTCACCGCGGGACTCGTCCTGGGCCACCAGTCCCGGCAGCTGCTGTCCGGCGCCGCTCGGCTGCACGCCCTCGCCGTGTGGCGCCTGGTGGACCTCCTGCTCGAAGGATTCGTCTTCCTCCTCATCGGCCAGCAGTTCGTCGCCATCGTGCCCGCCGTCGCGGACTACCCCCCGGGCACGGTGCTGGCAGCGGCGGCGGTGACGATCGGCGGGGTGCTCCTGACCCGAGCGCTGTGGCTGCTGGTCCCGGCCCTGCTCCCGACGCGGCTGCGGTTCCTGTCCCCGCACCCGCACCTTTCCGGCCGTGAGCTTGCGGCGCTGTCCTGGTCCGGGATGCGCGGCGTGATCTCGCTCGCCGCCGTGTTCGCCCTGCCGCTGTCCACCAACACTGCCGGGTTCCCCCACCGCGACCTACTGCTGTTCTGCGCCTACAGCACCGTGCTGCTCACCCTCGTCGGACAGGGCCTGACCTTCGGACCCCTGCTACGACGACTCGGAGTGCGGCCCGACGCCGACGCGGGCCGGCGCCAACGCGCCCGGGCCCGTGTCGCGGCAGCCGAGGCCGGCCTGCGAACGCTGCGATCGCTCCAGGAGCGCGAACCGGTCCCCGGCATCCTCGCCGAGCGGCTCAGCAAGGTCGCCGAGGACCGCAAACAACGCAGCGTGGACAGCCTGACGGCACTGGGCACCCTCGCCGACGACCAGATTTCCCCCGAGAGTCCGACGGAAACCTTCAGCCGCATGCGACGCGTCATGATCGAGGCCGAGCGCGACGAGCTGCAGCTCTGGCGAGACACCGGAGAGCTCTCCGATGTCTCCCTCCGCCTCCTCGAAAACGAACTCGACCACGAAGAAGGAGCACTTCCCCCGTCCTGACCGGACAGCTCCGAGAGCTCAAACCAGATCCAGCGGCCCATCCCACTGCCGCCGATGCCAAGGGGCGGCGGCCACATGGGCGTGGCGTCGGTCGGCGGCCGTGAGCAAGTACGGCCGATGGCAGCGCCGTTGCGTGAGCCGCGCGAGGTCTGGTGCGCAGTTGGCAGCGGCGATATAATAGAGAAGTTACGTCAGCGTAACTGTGTTCTCGTCCTGGTCTGGTCCGTATGCCTCTTCCGGGTTCCCTTTCGCTGATATGTCGGTCGACTGAAGGGGATGACCGTGATTGTCGAGGCTGTGGCGCCATTTCGCGCGCCGAGACGGGTGCCTGTCGGGGCGGCGGGACCAACGACGAGTGTCCGGGGCAGCGACTATGCTGACCTGCGGCGTCGGGTCACCGACGCGGAATTGCTGAAGCGTCGGCCTGTCTGGTATTCCGTGCGGGTGGCGGTGAACATCGGCCTGCTCGCCGGGGGGTGGGCGGCGTTCATCGCGATCGGGAACTCGTGGTGGCAGCTGGCCACCGCGGCGTTTCTGGCGGTGATGTTCACGCAGGTCGCGTTCATCGGGCATGACGCCGGGCACCGGCAGATATTCGCCGGCCGGCGCGGCAACAACACCGTGGGGCTGATACACGGCAACATGCTGGTCGGGCTGAGCTACGGCTGGTGGGTGGCCAAGCACAACCGGCATCACAGCCATCCCAACCAGGTGGGCCGTGACCCGGACCTCGCCGCCGACGTGTTCGTGTTCACCACGGCCGAGGCCCGCCGCCGGCGCGGGTTCGGGCGGTGGCTGACGCGTCGTCAGGCCTTCCTGTTCTTCCCGTTCCTGCTGCTGGAGGGGCTGAACCTGCATGTCGCCAGCGTGCGGGCGCTGCTCGGCCGGAGAGATCGGGCCGCCGCGGCCGAAGCGGCGCTCCTGCTGGTCCACCTCGCCGCGTACCTGACCGCCGTCGCCCTGGTTCTGTCGCCGGTCAAGGCGGTGGTTTTCATACTGGTCCATCAGGCTCTGTTCGGCCTCTATATGGGATGCGCGTTCGCTCCGAACCACAAGGGGATGCCGACGCTCATCGACGACGAGCCCGACTTCCTGCGCCGGCAGGCGGTGACCGCACGCAACATCCGCGGCGGCCGGATTACCGACCTGGTATTTGGCGGATTGAACTACCAGATCGAACATCACCTGTTCCCGAGCATGCCGCGGCCGAACCTGCGCCGCTCCCAGCCGCTCATCCGCGCGTTCTGCCAGGCACACGCGGTCGACTATCGGGAGACCAGCGTTCTGGGCTCCTACGGCGAGGCGCTGCGCCACCTGCACGCCGTCGGCGCGCCGCTGCGGAGCCCTTCCCCGCCCCAGGGCCGGACTCGCTCCGAGGTCTCCATCGGCCCCAGGTGAAGGTCGCGTTGCTGGCGCCGGTGGCGTGGCGGACCCCGCCGCTGCACTACGGTCCGTGGGAGCAGATCGCCAGTCTGCTCGCGGAGGGTCTGGTCGAGCGCGGGGTCGATGTCACCTTGTTCGCGACGTTGGACTCCCTGACGGCCGGGACGCTGGACGGGGTATGCCCGCACGGGTACGCCGAGGACCCGGCGCTCGACGGCCGGGTGTGGGAGGCGCTGCACGTGGCGCACGCCCTGGCCCGGTCGGGCGAGTTCGACGTGGTGCACAACCATCTCGACTGGCTGCCGCTGGCCTTCGCGGCGCACGCCCGGGCGCCCATGGTCACGACCGTTCACGGCTTCTCGGACGCACGCATCGTCCCCGCGTACGCGCGGGCGGCATCGGCGTACGTCTCCATCTCCGATGCCGACCGGCGGCCGGAGCTTGACTATGTCGCCACCGTGCACCATGGCATCGATCTGGCGGCGTTGCCGTTCTCGGCCGCCGGCGGGCAGGAGCTGGTCGTCCTCGGCCGGGTCCATCCCGACAAGGGCACCGCCGCGGCCATCGACATCGCCCGCCGCGCCGGCCGGCGGCTGGTGATCTGCGGCATCGTCCAGGATGAGCGTTACTTCGCCGAGCAGGTGGCGCCGCACGTCGACGGGGACCGGGTCCGGTATCTCGGTTCGGTGGGACCGGGGCAGCGGGCCGAGGTACTCGGCTCGGCGGCGGCCCTGCTGCACCCGATCGCGTTCGACGAGCCGTTCGGGCTGGCGGTCGTGGAGGCGATGGCCTGCGGGACACCGGTCGTGGCCTACTCGCGAGGGGCGATGCCGGAGGTTGTCGACGAGGGAGTGACCGGGTACCTGGTTGACGGCGACAGCCCGGCGGCGGCCGCGGAGGCGGTGGACCGTGCCATTCGCCTGGACCGCGCGGCCTGCCGCGCCACCGCGCAGCGGCGGTTCTCGGCGGCCCGCATGGTCGCCGACTACCTCGCCGTCTACCGGCGGCTGCTCGGCTGACCCGGGCGAGTGCTCGGGCGGCCGTGAGGATGCGACCGCTGACGGCCAGCCGCCCCGGCCCTCGCGCGGGTCAGGCGCGCGTCATCCGGGCGAGCAACTGGTCGACCGGAACGCTGGCCACCCCGATCCGGGCGTCGGCGATCCCGTATGGCAGCCACAGCAGGCCCTGGTGGATCAGGCCGCCGCAGGAGTAGACGACGTTGGGGACGTAGCCGTCGCCCTCCGCTGGGGCTGGGGTGAGAAGGGGCTCGGGCAGCGTGGCCAGCACGGTGGTCGGGTCGTCGAGGTCGAGCAGGATCGCCCCGATCGTGTAGGTGCGCATCGGTCCGACGCCGTGCGTGAGGACGAGCCAGCCGGCCGGCGTCTCGAGGGGCGATCCGCAGTTGCCGACCTGCAGGAGCTCGAACGAGGCTCGGGGCAGGTGGACCGGGCGTCCCGGTTCCCATGCCCGCCCGTCTGGGGAGGTCGCGACACTGGTCGTCTCGCCGTCGGTGCGGCAGAGCGCGACGTGCCGCCCACGGACAAGCCGGGGAAACAGCGCCATGCCCTTGTTCCGGGCCGCTGGGCCGGTGAGCGGCGAGGTGGTGAAGACCCGCAGGTCGGGGCTGGTCAGCAGACGCGGGGTGGTCTGCCTGCCGTCGTAGGCCGTGTAGGTCGCCCGGAAGTCGACGGCGCCGTCCGGCGCGGTGAAGCGGACGAACCGGGCGTCCTCCATGCCGTTGCTCTCGACGGCGAGGGCCGGCCACAGTAACCGCTGTGTGAGGGTGCTGCCCAGCGGGAACTCGATCCGCTGCAGCGAGCCGGCGACAGTGCGCACCTCGGCCATGGCCGCCAGCGCCCGCGGGCGGCGGAGGAGATCGGCGGGCACCCGGGCGAAGGCCCGTTCGAGATCGCCACCGCCGCCGGCCTGAGCGTCCAGGTTCTCCACGACAGCCCGGGTGACCTCGTCGTCGAGGCCGTGCTCGGTGAGGACGGCCCGCAGCCGCCCGGGGGCCCAGCCGGCGGGTACGGCCACGCCGGTGGTGAGCGGGCCCGGTCGCGTCTGGAGGCGCACGGTCGGGCCGGGGCCGACCAGGGCAACGCCGAAGCCGATGGATGACAGGTGACCCTCACCGACGCAGCGAAGGCTCAGGGCCACCCGCAGCGCCCCCGGCGCCAGCCCGGTCTGGTCGGGATGCGGCACCGCCGAGGGGTTGGTGACGGCGGCGCCCTCCACCGCGTACTCGGCGGTGAACGTGGCGCCAAGCAGCAGCATGCGCGCGGGCGAGAGCGTCGCGGGCGCGTGTACCCGCGACGCCACCACCGCGGCGTGTCGGGCCAGGAGGTCTGGGTAGTCCCAGTGACGGGGACCGAAGACCGTGATCAGGCCGGCGACGAGGCCGGTGACCTCGCGCTCGGGCAGGGCGAGCACACGGTCGACGATGCCCGCAGCTCGGGAGTGTGCCTCGTTCCGCTCCTCGCCCGGGAGGAACAGCTTCGCGATGACCCGGCCGGGGTCCGCGGTGATCGCGACCGGGTGCCGGGTGACCAGGTCGGTCTCCAGATTCGAGATCATCGAGCCGCCGGGGCGGTCGCTCGCTGGCCGGCCGGCTGCGGACCTGGACGACCAGTGGGCGCCGGCCTCCGTGCCCTCACCGTGCCACTAGCAGGCGCCGGGCGTGCTGTGCCGTCGAGAGCAGCGCAAGGGTCGACTCCGCGCCCTGGTTGATGTTGCGACCGTGTGACTCGAGACCGTCGCAGCAGCCGCCGGTGTCGATGTCCAGGAGCGGCATGACGCTGTCGTTGTCGCCGAGGAACCAGGCATGGGCCCGGCCGAGCCCGACCAGCCACCGGGCCTCTCCGGTGACGTCGTAGGCGCGGGCACAGGCGTCGGCGAGGGTCGCGGCCTCGATGGGTTGCTGGTCGAAGCCGGGCTCGCCGTCGTCCCCGGGTCGCCGGCCACCGACCGGCGTAGGCGACAGCCGGCCGTCGCGGGTCTCGAGATCGAGCAGCCAGGCCAGCAGCCGCAGGCCGGCCGCGAGCGCCGCCTCGTCCGGCAGGCAGACACCGGCGAGGATCAGCGCCTCTGGCACGGCGGCGTTGGCGTACCGCAGGGTCGGTTCCGGCCAGGGCCAGGCTGGGTTGACGTCGAGCGGACCGATCGCGGTGACAGCGGCGGCGAGCAGGTCACGGGCCGGCTTATGGTCCGGGAGGGCGAGCAGCACCTCACCGGCACCGAGCGCGGCGAACGTCATCGCCCGAGGCCAGGGAGAACGCCGGTGCGCGCTGACTTGGAACCGGGCCAGCGCGGTCTCCCGCGCCCGTAGGGTGGGTGCCCGCGCGGCGACGGTGCCCAGGCCCCACAGGGCGCGGCCCCACCAGTCGCCGAGGCTGGGCTGGCCGCGCCAGCGCCCGGTGGTGTCCCGGCGGTTGCGCATCGCGCCGTCCGACGACTGCGCTGCGACGACAAAGGCCAGGTAGCGCTTCAGAAGCCGGATCAGTTCGAAGGACGGACACGGCTCGCGCGCGAGGACGACCAGCCCGCGGGCGACGTCGTCCACGCAGTAGCCGTGCTCTCGACGGGGAACCGAGCCCAGGGCGTGCTCGAACAGGCCGATGTCGTCACTGAGCCGCAGGAGGTGGTCGAACGACACGTCGGCGGTCACCGGGCCACTGCCGCCGGCCTGGTCGGGCCGCTTCGCGTCTGGCTCAGTCTGCTGCGGGTCCGGGCGACCAGCCCGGTGGCCAGTCGCTGGTAGCGGAGGGCGACCGAGGGCCACAGCAGGTCGGGGGCGCGCGCGGTGGCGGCGCGGGCCAGCTCGTTGATCATATTGTCATCGGTGATGATGCTGCGTATCGCCGCCGCGATGGCCGGCGCGTCGCCGTGTGGTACGAGCAGGCCGGTGCCGTCGCCGAGAAGCTCGACGGCGTGCGGGAAGCGGGTGGCGACGATCGGCCGCAGCGCCGCGACCGCCTCGATGAGAACGCCGGAGGTCACCTGGTCGCGAGAGTCGTAGGGCAGCAACACCACGTCAGCCGCGCGGACCAGCGCACCGAGCGACGCCGTGTCGCGGTAGCGGCCGTCGAAGGTGACCGACCCGGCCACGCCGAGCCGGCGGGCCTGGGCCACCAGGCTGTCGCGGTATGCCTCCCCTTCCCACGCGAGCACCTTGGGATGGGTCTCGCCCGCGACGACGTAACGCGGGGCCGGGTCGAGGTCGGTCAGCGCCGCCATCGCCGTGATGCCCCACTCGATGCCCTTGCCTGGCCCAATCAGTCCCCAGGTGAGGATCGTCGGCCGCCCGGACCGGACCGGCGTGACGCGGCGGTTGTCGGCGGCACCATGCGGGATGACCACCACCAGGCGTGGATCGACCGCATAGCCGGCGACGAGCCGTGCCCGCGCCGTCTCGGTCATGACGACCACCGCATCTGCGGCAGCGGCCACCGCTTCCAGGACATGGCGCTGGTGCGGGGTCGGATGCACGAGCACCGTGTGCAGGACGACGACCACCGGTACGTCGAGGTGACGCAGCACCGCCAGTACCTCGTCGCCGTCCGCGCCGCCATAGATGCCGTACTCGTGCTGAACGACCGCGACATCGAACCTGTTCAGCAGCCGGGCTGCCTGCTGGGGACCACCCGGGGTCCCGGCCACCAGGTCCCCGACCACCCCGGTCGGGGCGGCCCACGGCGAACCCGGCGCGGCGGCCACGTCCAGCAGGCGCACCACCCCGCTGGACGCCCCGGGCGTGGAGCCGGTCAGCTGTTCACGCAGAGCCGCGGTGAATGTCGCGAGCCCGCACTGGGTCGGCGGATACGTGCTGAGGAAACCGTAGCGCAGGGACACCCTGCTCACCTTCCGGTCGGCGCCGGCAGAAGCCGCCGGCAGGCGCGCGAGCGTAGAGCTCGCCTAGCGAACGTCCAGGAAGGCAGAACGGGGTCAGAAACCCATATCTCCCATATCTTCCATATCTGCCGTGCTGCCCCGTTCGGCAGCCGCCGCGGGGACCGGCTTAGGCGTACCTACCCCCTACCTCCTACTCCTACCCCCTATCTCCCGACCTGACCGCCTCGCCGGCCATCCCCGCGATCTCGGCGGACCTTCTGGCGGCAATCGTGCAACGCGGCGTCCCGGGTTGACAGCACAGGGATACCGCGAACGCACAATCCGTTCGGGCGGAGTCGGAGCCATCGGTCGACATGACCCAGGCGACTACCCTGCAGAGGTGAACTGGCCCTCGGCGTCGCGGCGTCCCGATTCGGCCCCGGGGGAGCAGGCCGCCGCGCCGGACCGGCTCAAGGCCGTCGACACCGCAGGTCCGCCCGACACCGAGCCCGAAGAACCCTTCGATCGACTCACTCGGCTGGCCGCCACGGTCCTCGACGCCCCGGTCGCCTTCGTCACGCTGATCAACGGCACCCGCTGCTACTGGAAGTCCTACGCCGGCGCGGTCGAGAAGGCCCCGCCGGGACGCCAGACGCCGCTGGAGGGCAGCCTCTTCCGCGAGATGATCGATACTGGACAGTCGGTCGTGATGTCCGACGCGACCCGCGACGACCACGCCCAGGACGACTTCCTCGTCCGCACCGCCGGGCTCGTCGCATGGGCCGCCTTTCCCGTCCACCATCCGGACGGGCGGATCGTCGGCGCCTTCGGTGCCGCCGACAGCCGTCCTAGATCATGGACGCAGCGCGACCGCACCGTCCTGCAGACCCTCGCCCAAGCGGTCTCCGGTGAGATTTCCCTGAGATACACGGCGGCGACCGCGACCGCGCTCGCCCGCACCCTTCAGGAAAGCCTACTCCCCCCGGAGATTCCCAGGCTGCCGGGGCTGGAGGTGTCGGCGCGCTACCGCCCCGCCGGCGAGGGATCCGAAGTCCTCGGCGACTTCTACGACGTCTTTCACGCCAGCCGTACCAGCCTCGGAATCGTGCTCGGCGACGTAGCGGGCAAGGGCGTCGAAGCCGCGAAAATCACCGCCCTCGCGCACTACACGATCCGCGCCGCGGCCAGCCACACCCGCGACCCGGCCGCCATCCTGAACCAGCTCAACACCGCCCTGCTCGCCCAGAATCCGGACAGCGAACGGTTCCTCACCGTCGCATACCTCGACGTTCACGAAAGCCGCCGAGGCCGCACCGCGACCGTCTGCTCCGCTGGCCACACCCCGGTCCTGCTCCGCCGCGACCACACCGTGACCACAGTCGGAGCCCACGGCCTCATCCTCGGGGTCTTCCCGGATCCCGAACTCAGCACGACCCAGCTGCGCCTGCGACCAGGCGACACCCTCCTGCTCTACACCGACGGCGTCACCGAGGCCCGCCGCGGCCACGACCAGTTCGGCGACGACCGCCTCCGCGCACTCCTCGCCACCACCGATGCCACCACGGCGGACGCTCTCACCGCCGCCATCGAGACCGCGGTCCTTGCACACACGGGCGGCCCACCGCAGGACGACATCGCCATCCTCGCGATCCACCTGCCGGCCCGTGCCTGAGCTCGCGACCCTTGCAGGCGGTCTCCTCTGCCGGCCGACCGGCCACTGACGTGCACCGCCGTCCAGATTTCCGAGGCAGTGGCGCTCCGTCCGAAGGCTCGCGGCCAGCCCGATACCGGCCAGCCCGATACCGGCCAGCCCACTGGAGACGGGGCAGGACGCGGCATGCCAACCGTGAGGCGTACGCCCAGACCGAGACCCGGGCCCGGGCAACGGGTTCAGTGGCGCCGCCTCAGGACAGGTGCGTGGCAGCGACTGCCTCGGCCAACGTCGGCCAGCCGGAACCGATCATCGCCCAGCCGTCATGACCCGCGCGCGGACTGGTGGGATCGTGCACCTTGACCTGCCAACTACCTGGACTGGTCTCCCTGGCGAACGCGGACTTGCCGCCGCACGTGCCGTAACGACTACCGAGCGTAGGCGCCAGCGTGTACGACGCGGACGTAGAGCCGTTCCGAGCGGACATGAGGTGCCTCTTTAGGAGAGATCACCGACGCGCCCGGCGCTGAGCCTGAGGCTCATAAAGCCACTGAGACTCATAGAGCCGTTGTGCTGACGCGCGGTAGGGCCGGCCTCGAGCCGGCTGCTTCCCAGCTACCCCAGCCTACGCCGCTCCCGTCCGCCAGCGCGCGGCGGAACTGCTTGCCGAGATGCAGTCGGGCGATGTCGTCGACGGGCCGGTTCTTCACCTCCCGACGTTGATCGGCTTCTGGTTCTCGTCAGCCGTCCTCGCGGCCACCAGATACCGGTAGCTGCCGCGAGGATGGCTGTGTTTCGCTGATTATGTAAACGTCGGCCGACTTGCCATCGGCGGAGGCTCCGCCTACGGGAGGCTCTGCCTACGATTGCGGCGCCGTCCGCCTCGGCATCGTCGATCGTGAGGTGAACCCCTACCTGCCAACGCGCTGAGCGTCGAGGTCGGAGAGCCGGGCAGGCCGCCCGCGGCGGACTTGACTTCGATCTTGGTGCGGTCACCGCCGGCGGCACGCAAGTGATTGATCATCTTGTCCACGTCCTGCGGCACGCCTAAATGTGACCACGGAAGTAGCATTTGGAGTTACATTTTCCTGCTATGAGGCGTGGTGCATTGCCAGGAAGACTTCGTCCGGGTCAGAGCCGCCTCGGATCCACCTCCGGCCCCGCACTACGTCCAAATTGCGCCGGACAAACCGGCGTTGGTCGCAGACCGGCGGTGCAGCGGGTCAGCTCAGGGGGCAATGGCCGTACTTTAAGTGATCGTCTCTTCGGTAGGCTCGTGTTGGGGACCCCGAGAGCGTCGCCCAGGAGATGTGGGCACTGTTCGCCGTCTACCAGGAGCACAGCCGATGTTCTGAACTGCCAGGCTCAAGCTACTGGACGAAGGTGCCGCACCGAATTGTGAGCCGTCGTGGGCCTATCTGGGCGTGGATTTCTGCTGGCGTGGCATTGGGGGTGCCGCCGCGGCGGATGTACGAGAACCTCTCGATCGAACGCCAGCTCGAACAGGCCGGGGTCGCGCTGCTGGCCTGGAACGAGCCAATCAAGGTCGACTTCCGTCGGGACGCTCGTCCTGGAGGCCGCTTTCGAGCTCCCGGGCCGTGCGCGGTGACCGCGACGACGCGAGTTGAGACGCATGGGCCTGCGTTCCACACCGTGACCGTGATCATGGCTGGCCACTGAGGTGCGGAGTCGTCCTTGCTTGTTCGGCGCCGCACGATCCGGGACGGCTGTCGCGGCGTGCCTGAGAATCCGTCGATTTCCGAGGTAACACGCCAGGTACTCAAACGATTACCCTAAGTTAGGGTCGTGTCAGAGTGCTTGCCGACGGGTTGGCGTCGGCAAGGGAGCGTTCGTGGCACCGGTGATCCAATGGACTGGCGGGCGTCATCTGCCTCGGTGGGGCGCGGCCGTTGTGGGGGCCTTGACGGTGGCGACGGCGTTGGTCATGGCGGTGACGGTCGGGGTGATGCCGTCGGCGTCGGCGGCGACCCCGGCGGTGGGGTTGGGGACGGCGTCGTCGTTCGCGGTGCTGGCGGGTTCCACGGTCACCAACACGGGGCCGTCGATCATCTCGGGGGACCTGGGCCTGAGCCCGGGCAGCGCGGTCACCGGTTTCCCGCCGGGGACGGTGATCAATGGTGTCGCGCATGCGGCTGACGCGGTCGCCGGGCAGGCGCAGGCGGATCTCACGACCGCGTACAACGACGCGGCTGGGCGCACGCCGGCGACGCCGGTGTTGGGAGACCTGGGCGGTCAGACCCTTGTCGACGGTGTCTACAGCTCGGCCACGTCCCTTGGTCTGACCGGTACGGTCACGCTGGACGCGCAGGGTGATCCGAATGCGGTCTTCATCTTCCAGGCCGGCTCCACGTTGATCACCGCCCCGAACAGCACCGTTGCGCTGATCAACGGCGCTCAGGCGTGCAACGTGTTCTGGCAGGTAGGCAGCTCGGCCACGATCGGGGTCAACACCACCTTCGTCGGCAGCATCCTGGCTCTGACCTCGGCGACCGTGCAGACCGGAGCGACCCTCGCCGGTCGGGCCCTGGCCCGCAACGGCGCGGTCACCCTC